>Ga0208977_1000047_pt1 | contig 142687 bp, 140 predicted proteins | sample RifOxyA2_FD_184030 | JGI IMG/M metagenome (GOLD analysis project Ga0208977, IMG submission 184030) | Groundwater microbial communities from Rifle, Colorado - Rifle Oxygen_injection A2 (SPAdes) | ecosystem: Environmental > Aquatic > Deep subsurface > Groundwater | place: Rifle, Colorado, United... | reverse complement strand
TAGCGCCGAGCACGAATGTGGACAACGCGCGGATATTTCCCAATCCGTACAATCCGAGGAAGCATACACAGGGAATGACGATAGCGAACCTGCCGGCGCGAGCCGAGCTGAAGATATACACGGTGGGCGGGGATCTGGTTAGGGAAGTTGGTTACACCACGGGTAACAGCCGCACGGTGTGGGACGGGAAGAACGATGCCGGGCTGGAAGTAGCCAGCGGCGTGTATGTAATGCTGATAAAAAGCCCCATAGGGCTTACGAAAATAAAGTTTGCAGTAGAAAGATAATCGCTCATCTTTTGAAAACCTTCCTTATTTTGCTATAATACCCGCATGTCGCAATACCTTTCATTTGATAAAATTACTAAAAATAACGACGGACTTGTTTATCTGAGAACCGCCGACGAGAATTTCGCCGCGATAGGTTACAAGGAACACGGCCTGCGCCACGCCCAGCTTACCGCCAATATAGCCGGCAATGTGTTAAAATTTCTTGAATACTCGTCGGCCGAGGTAGAAATGGCGCGCATAGCCGGATACCTGCATGATGTGGGGAATGCCATGGGGCAGAATGACCACGCTCAGAACGGCGCGATAATTGCTCTTGATATCCTTGAAAAGCTTAAAGCCCCCTACGATGAAATATTTCCAATAATCAGCGCCATAGGCAGCCATGAGGATAAGGATATGGCGCCTCCGACAGCCGTGGCCGCCGCGGTTATTCTCGGCGATAAAACCGATGTGAATCACACAAGAGTGCGTACTCCGGATCTGGCCGTGCTGGATACTCATGCCAGGGTAAATTATGCCTGTCAGAGAGCATTTTTAAGGGTCAATAAAGACACTATGACCATTTCCCTTGAGCTGACTATTGATACGGCGATATGCCCGGTGATAGAATACTTTGAAATTTTTCTTTCCCGCACAAAATTCTGCAGAAAGGCCAGCCGGGCCCTCGGCTGTGAGTTTGTCCTTTATATAAACAAGGATAAATTTCTATAATGGCCCCTCAAGAAACCCATCCGGTAAATCCTTCCGTTAAAACAGGTGATTTTGAAATAGAAGCTCTCTCGTCCCAATGCGCGGCAAGAGCCGCGAAGCTTGCGACCGCCCGCGGCGTAATTGAGACGCCTGTTTTCATGCCCGTAGGCACGCAGGGTTCTGTTAAAACAATTTCCAATGAAGAATTGAAGTCCATCGGGGCTCAGATAATACTGGGTAATTCGTACCATTTGTATCTGCGGCCCGGCACCGAATTAATTGAAAAGGCCGGAGGTCTGCAGAAATTTATCGGGTGGAACGCGCCCATGCTGACCGATTCGGGAGGGTTCCAGATATTCAGTCTTGCCACCTTGCGCAGGATAGAGTCTCAGGGCGTGCAGTTCCAGTCACATATAGACGGCTCCAAACATCTATTTACTCCCGAAAAATCCATGGACATTCAGCGTTCCATCGGAGCCGATATTATTATGTGTTTTGATGAATGCACTCCTTACCCGTGCGCGCACGATTACGCCGCCAGGTCCGTTGATTTAAGCGTTGAATGGGCGAGGCGCTGCAAAGAATATTTTTACTCTAAGGAAAATAAATACGATCAGCTGCTTTTTGGGATTATCCAGGGTTCGGTTTATCAGGATTTAAGAAAAGACAGCGCCCTGCGCACCATTGAAATAGATTTTCCGGGGTACGCGTTAGGCGGATTATCCGTAGGAGAGCCGAAAGAGGAAATGTATTCCGTTTTAAGGGAAACCGTCGGCCTTCTGCCAAAAAACAAACCGCATTACCTCATGGGTGTAGGAATGCCGGAAGATATCTGGGAAGCCGTGGAAAACGGGATTGATATGTTTGACTGCGTGCTGCCCACAAGAAACGGCAGGAACGGGCAGGCTTTTACCTCGCTTGGCAAGGTGAATATAAGAAACGCCGAATATGTAAGTGATTTCGGTCCTCTTGACCCGGAATGCGACTGCCCCGCGTGCAAAGGATATACCAGGGCCTATCTAAACCACCTGTTCCGGGCGCAGGAACTTCTGGTTTTAAGGCTTTTGACTTTACATAATCTGAATTTTATGATAAAATTGCTAAAAGTTATTAGAAATTCTATTAAATCTGACAATTTTTTACAGGAAAAGGAAAGGTTTTTAAAACAGTACAGATCGCGCGAAAAAACTCTATAACCCGGCATCCTAAAATAAAAAATATATTTCGTCTTGGCGTTCGCATCATTTCTTATTTCAGGGCAGGCCCTGGCAAAAAATAATCAAGCAGAATTCAAGGTTATCCGTGCCGGTTTTGCCGACATCGACAGAGATGTGCGCCTGGCTTCCTGCGAGGCCGCGGGGGCAATTTCAGGCAAAGAATTCTCTTCTGAACTCTCCGGGGCGTTGTCAGACCAGGTTGATCAGGTAAAAATCCGCGCGGCGGTTGTCCTTTATAAGGCGGGGGACGCTTCAGGAATTCCCGTAATTAGAAAAATACTGACCAGCGCCGTGAAACTTTCCGACAATCCCACTCCTCTTGAGAGGGCCAGAGCCATCGCCAGGGGTACAATAAAAGTTGAGGCGGCAAGAGCGCTGGGCGATATAAAAGACACTTCTTCTGTATCTCTGCTTAAAAGTATGACTGAGGATATGGACGGCAGGGTTTCCGACGCCTGCCTGGTTTCTCTCGCCAAACTCGGAGATTCTTCCGCTAAAGACCAGTTTGTCTCGGCCCTGGAAAGCACAAAACAGGAAGTTCGGGCAAAGGCTGCCGAGGCGCTGGGCGACATAGGCGACACGGTTACTATTCCCGCGCTTCGCAAAAGGCTCAAAGACTGGAACAGAGACGCCAAAAACGCTGCGGCGATAGCGCTCGGAAAAATGAAGGATAAGGAAAGCGAACCGCTTATTAAGGAAATGCTCTGGGATAAAGACGAAATAGTCCGGGAGAAAGCCGCGACGGCCCTCGGTTACATGGGCGAAGAGTCTTCTCTGGAAGCGCTTAAGAAGGTCATGGAAGACACAAACGGTTTTGTAAGGATAGCGGCCGCAGAGGCTCTTCATAAGCTGGGCGACGATTCAGGCAGGGAATTCCTTCTGCGTGTCCTGAAGAGCGAAGACAGGGACGCGAAACTCAGGGCCCTGGATGTTCTGTCTGTAACGGCCTCCGCGAAGGAAGTTCCTCAAATGCAGAAACTCGCGGAGAACAAGGATAAGGTTTTGGCAATCAAAGCGTCTAAGGCCGTAATAATGGCCTCAAAAAGAAAATAAGGGAGAAATAATGAAAAATCAAATTGTTTTAGCTGCATCGTTGTTAATTCCGGCCGGATTGTTCGCGGAAGGCTCTCCCGCGGGCGGAGCTGGAGGCATGTTCGGCGGTTTCTTTCCGCTTATAGTGATATTCTTCATATTCTATTTTATGTTGATAAGGCCCCAGCAGAAGAAAGCGAAAGAACATCAGAATATTCTAAATGCCTTAAAAAAAGACGATAAAGTCATTACAAGCGCCGGCATATACGCTACTGTCGTGAGCGTCAATAATAACATCGTTGAAGTAAAGATTGCCGAGGGCGTTAAAATTCAGATAGAGAAAAGCGCGGTTACTACGGTAATAAACAAAGACAAGGAATCCAAGGAAGCAACAGTCGTTCCGGAGATAATAAAGAAATAATGAATATTGAAGTTAAATATTCCGGCATCACCCTTGAAAGCGTAAAGCAGAATCCCGTGGTCAACCACTTTATTGAGGCCGCCAACGAATACCTCGGCAATGTGGGTTATACCGAGCACGGCTTTCGCCATGTCACGCTTGTCGCTTCGGTGGCGCATAACACGCTTTCTCATCTCGGATACCCCGCGCCGCTGCCTGAGCTGGCCGGAATAGCCGGCTATATGCACGATATGGGGAATGTCATTAACAGGCAGGACCACGGCAAGTCCGCGGCTCTGATAGCCATGAAGATACTCAATGACATGGGCGCGACTCCCGACGAGATAGCAATTATTATTTCAGCTATCGGCAACCACGAAGAGGAGATAGGCGATCCCATAAATCCCGTGGCGGCGGCCCTTATTCTGGCGGATAAATCCGATGTGCACAAAACCAGGGTGCGCAACCCGAGCATGATTGCCGTTGATATTCACGACAGGGTTAATTTCGCCGCGGAGCGCTCTTTTTTAAAGGTTGACGGAAGGAAGAAAGTCATTTCTCTTGAGCTTACCATTGACACAAAGATATCTCAGGTAATGGAGTATTTTGAGATATTTATGTCAAGGATGATAATATGCCGCAGGGCTGCAAAGTTCCTTAACAGCAACTTTGAGCTAATAATAAACGAAAGGAAACTTCTCTAATGGGCAAAATTCAGTTCAAGCTGATCTTAAGTGTTTTGGTCTTAGGTATTTCGCTTTACTATTTGTATCCGAGTTTTGAGTGGTACCGCATGCCTCAGTCTGAAAGAGAACAGCGGGAGAAAATGAAGGACAAGATTGTCAATAAGGTTTTAAATCTCGGCCTTGATTTAAGGGGCGGAACGCACCTGCTTCTGGAACTTGACGCGACAAGACTTGAGCCGGGCATAGATGTCGGCGAAGCCGTTGACCGCGCGAGGGAAATTATAAGGAACAGAATAGACCAGTTCGGCGTTACCGAACCGTTGATAGCCAGGCAGGGCGACCGCTGGATAGTGGTTCAGCTGCCGGGCGTAAAAGACCCGCAGAGGGCCAAAGACCTCGTGGGCAAAACGGCGCTTTTGGAGTTTCGCCTTGTTGAGACCGGTTCGGCTGTCAGTGATGTAATGGATAAGCTGCGCGATAAGGGAGCAACGCTTGATGAACTTGGCAAATACCCCGAAATAGCAAAATTGGTCCCTAAGGGTTTTGAGATATTTAAAGGCAAAGAAGAGAGTTATTATCTGCTTAAGTCCTCTCCGGAGTTGACCGGCGCCTATCTTGTAAACGCGAAAGTGGAGCTGGGCGGACAGTACGGTTTTCCTCATGTATCCATTGAATTCAATAAAGACGGCGCAAAACTTTTTGCCAGGGTAACAGAGGAGAATGTTGAGAAGAACCTCGCCATAGTGCTTGACGGAGTGGTTCAGTCAGCTCCGGTAATAAGGACAAGGATTCCAGACGGCAAGGCTATAATTGAAGGCAATTTTTCAATGGATGAGGCCAAACTTCTCGCCACGGTGCTTAGAGCCGGCGCCCTGCCTGCTCCGGTAAAGATAATTGAAGAAAGAACCGTTGGGCCGACGCTTGGCGATGACTCCATTAAATTCGGCGTCATGTCAACCGTCATCGGCCTTGCGATCGTATTAATATTTATGATTATCTATTACGGGCTTTCCGGCGTGATAGCCGATTTCGCTCTTTTGTTGAATTTCGTTCTGCTGCTCGGAGTTATGGCAAGCCTTCATTCCACGCTCACTTTGCCGGGCATCGCGGGTATAGCGCTGACACTGGGTATGGCGGTTGACGCCAATGTGCTGATTCTGGAACGAATCAGAGAGGAATTAAAGGCGGGTAAGACCACCCGGCTCGCTTTAGACGCCGGCTATGACAAGGCTTTTGTGACGATTCTTGACTCAAATCTTACGACTCTTATAGCGGCTCTATTCCTGTTCCAGTTCGGGACGGGCCCGATTAAGGGGTTCGCCGTAACTCTGACCATCGGCATAATAATCAGCATGTTTACCGCCATTATGGTGACCAGAATGATATATGACCTGCTTTTCAGAGAACAGATTATAGACACCATCAAGTTATAATAACGGAGGAATAAAGTGGAATTAAGTTTCTTGCATAACACGAATATTGATTTTATTAAGAAAAGGTATTTCTTTTTTGCCGTTTCGCTTATTATTACGCTGTCCGGAGTGGTATCTTTGTTTATGCACCGCGGCCCTAACTACGGCATAGACTTTACCGGAGGCGTTCTTTTACAGGTTGCATTTGAAAAACCCGTGGCAATGAACGATGTCCGGTCGGCTTTGAACGCAGCCGGCATTCCCAGCGTTGAACTGCAAAGTTCTCAGAATAATTCTGTCATAATCCGTTCCAAGAAGTCGGCCATGAGCCAGGATGAGCTGACGGCCTTAATAAATAAATCCTTCGCCGAGAAATTCGCCGACAATAAATCAATAATTGAACGCACCGAGTTTGTCGGGCCTTCGGTAGGCAAACATCTCGTAAAACAGGCATTTTTTGCCCTGATTTTCTCGTTTTTTGGCATTATCGTCTATGTAGCTTTCAGGTTTAAATCCAGTATCTGGGGCGGCGCGGGCGTTATAGGCATTATTCACGATGTTTTTGTTATTGTAACGGTTTTTTCGCTCATGGATAAGGAGTTCACCCTTACTATCGTGGCCGCGCTGCTTACCATCGCGGGTTTTTCAATTAACGATACAATAGTAATATTTGACAGAATAAGGGAGAATTTAAGGCTGCTTGTCAAAGATGATTTCGGCACAGTTATTAATAAAAGCATAAATCAGACGCTTTCAAGGACTTTCATAACAACCCTTACGGTTTTTGTCGTCACGATAGCGCTTTTCTTTTTCGGCGGCGAGGTTATTCACGATTTCGCTTTCGCTCTGCTTATAGGCCTGGTGGCAGGAACTTATTCCACCGTGTTTATCTGCAGCCCTCTTGTCTATGAGTGGGAAGTATATAAAAAGAGAAGAGCCGCCTCGTTTGCCCAGAACAGGGTTCAGAAGCTCAAGAAATGAAAAAGATAAAAAACTTCAAGATTAATTTAAGACAGAGAGAAATATTAAGGCTCCTGAAAGCCACTTCCAAAGTATCGGAGATCACTCCCCAGCTGGAAGACGCGGTAAAGCAGGAAGTGGAGCGGCTGCAGAAGGAGATTAAACCTTCCGCTGTATACGAGACTGTCACCGGCGAGTCCATGGTTTCGGGCCTCTCGGGTGAAATTCCAAAAGAGAGCGTCGCGGCTACTCTTTATATTGTCACGATAAACACCTCCATAGGGCTGGATATACGCTCCGCCAGCGAAAGAGGCGAGAATATCCTGGCTAATGTGCTTCACTGCCTTGCTATTGAGGCGCTGGAGCAGACCATAAACTTTGTCCAGAGGCTCGTGGCCGATGAGGCCAAATCGGAAGCCTGTGAAATCTCCGCCAGGAAAAATATAGATTCAAAACCGGTTCTTGAAAAGATTTTCAAACTTCTTCCGGGCGAAAAGGTTGGAGTAAGCATAGCTCAGCAGAACGATCTTCTTCCGTCAGACAAAGGTGCGCTTTCGCCATTATATTCTTCATGCGGCGTTATGCCATGGGTTCCTGTTAAGAAACAATCCTCCAAAAGTTCTGCTAACTGACTCCCCCGTGTTCTCCGGGAAAAAGCATTGAAAAAAGTTACGGGCGGATAAATGCTTCTATTTTACGACATTCTTCTATTTATAATTTTAATCCCCGCTTTTTTGTTTATAGTCATAAGGTATAAACACAGATTGGCTTCTGAGTTTTTTTTCCTTTGGAAAGAGAGGCTTGCCGTATGGGATTACGAAAAAGTTAAGAAATCGGATAAGCCGGTAGTCTGGGTGCACTGCGCCTCGGTAGGCGAGATACGGGCTGCGGAGCCTCTGATTGAGGCCATGAAGAATTACAGTATACTGCTGACAACCTTAACGCTAAGCGGCAGGCAGTACGCCGAGCAAAACAGGATCGCCGATTATGTTTTCTTCGCGCCGCTTGACTTCGGTTTTTTGGTCAAGAAAGCGGTAAAAAGAATTAAACCAAAGGGGCTTGTGCTCATTGAAACTGAGTTCTGGCCCGGTCTGATCTGGTCCTTCAGGACCTATGGCATACCGATAGTGCTTGTCAACGGGAGGCTTTCCAGGCGTTCATTCCCGTATTATAAATTCTTCAGGTTTTTCTGGAAGCATGTACTGCGCAGAATAAATTGCATTGGGGCCAGGTACGAGGAGGACGCTCAGCGTTTTGAGAGGCTCGGTTTCAGCAGTAGTAAAATTGTTATAACCGGTAACCTCAAATATGAAAAGCAGGCGGCTCTGACGGCAGCTTCCAGGGAAAAATACGGTTTTGCCGATGATGATTTTGTGCTAGTCTGCGGCAGCACGCGTTCCGGCGAAGAAGATATAATTATTAACGCTTACCAAAAGCTTAAAGGCGGGCACGGACGGCTTAAGCTGGCCATAGCTCCCAGGCATATAGGGCGCGCTTCCGAAATCGCGGAGTTACTAAAAAAGCAGGGCCTGCGTTACGGACTATTTTCCCGCGGCGAAACGGCCTCTGACAGGGATTGCCTTATTGTTGACGCTTTCGGCGAGCTGCAGAACCTCTATTCCGTGTGTGACGCGGCTTTCGTAGGCGGCTCTCTGGTAGACAGGGGCGGGCAGAATCCTGTTGAGCCGGCGGCTTATTCCAGGGCGATAATTTTCGGGGAAAATATGGATAATTTCTTAAGCGAATCCAAAATGCTGCTTGACTGCGCCGGAGCGGTTTCCGTGAAGAACGGCGCTGAATTTGCGGCAGCCCTCTCCAGGTTTATTGAAAATCCCGAACTCAGAAAAACGACCGGTGGGAACGCCAGAAGGGCGATAGACGGGCAAAAAGGAGCCCTTGCCAAAAGCCTGAAAATTATAACGGACAATTTTGCCGATGAATAAACTGCTTTCACTGCTCGGGTACCTGATAATAACCCTGATCAGCAGGACAATGAGGGTCAGCGAGATAAACGCGAAAAGCCTGTGGAAAAAACGGCAGGATGAGGTTGTTTTCGCTTTCTGGCACGGAGAACAGTTCGTCCTTTGTTTCCATCACAGGTCTCAGGGTGTAGGAATAATGTCAAGCCTTTCAAAAGACGGGGAGATTCAGTCAGGCATACTTTCCAATTTCGGGTACAAGGTTGTCCGGGGTTCTTCTTCCAAAAGAGGGGACAAGGCCCTCGTTGAGATGATAAGGCTTGTGAAAAAAGGCAGTTCGGCGGCTTTCGCGGTTGACGGGCCGAAGGGCCCTAACCATGAGGTAAAACCAGGTATTGTTTATCTCGCGAAAAAAACCGGTAAGCTCCTTGTGCCGGTAAGCTCGGCGTCGGACAACTCTAAAATATTGCTCAGGGCCTGGGATAAATATGAGTTGCCGCTTCCTTTTTCAAAGGCGGTAATTGCTTACGGAGAGCCCTATAGGATAAATAGTGACGCTGATGTAAATGAGGAAGCCGCGCGCCTTGAATCCGTAATGGAAAAGCTTTCGGATTTCACTCATAACGCCTGTTTTTCCGGTGACATCGTAAAATATTTGGACAGCCACCCGAACCCGAAGATTCTTATTGTTCAGCCGAGCAGGCTGGGGGATGTAGTGTTTTCTCTGCCTGCTTTGAAATCTTTGAGAGAACGCTATCCCAAAGCATGGATAGGCTGGCTTGTGGACGAGCGCTGCGCGCCTGTTCTTGAGAATAACAGCGATTTAAACGAGCTTATTATATTTGACAGAAAACAGATTTCACTAAAATATGTCATCGGATTCGCGAAAAAACTCCGTGAAAAACAGATTGACCTTAGCATTGACCTTCATGGCCTGTTTAAGTCGGCGTTTCTTGTTGCCCTGGCCGGCGCGAGGTTTAAGCTGGCATCGGCTTCAACAAACGGCATGAGGGAATTTTCATGGCTGTTTTCATCTCAGGTAAAGCTTCCCAAAGAGGATATGCACTGCGTTGAAAGGCATCTTTCGGTCGCCGAATACCTGGGCGGCAAAAAACCCGCGGGCGCGCCCTTGATAAAAGCCGACACGGATTCGCTGAGGTCGGTTGAAAATATTCTGGCGCAGGCAGGCGTTGATCCGCTCAGGCCGCTGGTGGCGGTGCACCCGGGCGGCGGATGGATATCCAGAAGATGGTTCCCTCAACGGTATGCCGCTCTTATAGACAGGCTTTCTTCCGAGCTTAACGCCGAAGTTGTTCTTGTAGGCGGCAGGGAGGGCGGCAGTTCAGAGGCCGGACTGGACGAGGAGATAGTTTCGCTCTCGGCTTCCAAACCCAAAAATCTGACCGGCAGGCTGGATTTAAAACAGCTGATAGCGTTATTTGAAAAAACAAAGCTTTTTATCGCCAATGAAGCCGGCCCCATGCATATCGCCACCGCCATGGGAATTCCGGCTATCGCTCTGCTTGGCCCTACGAATCCGGCAAGGACGGGCCCTTTCGGGGGCAGTACTACGGTGATAAGGCATGTAATCAGATGTCAGCCCTGTCGTGAAAGGAACTGCGCTTCAAGGGAATGCATGAAGCTGATAAGCGTGGAAGAAGTTTTTGAAAGCGCCAGAGAGAAAATAAAACGATGAAAATTCTTATAATAAAACCGAGCTCTTTCGGTGATATTATTCAGGCAAACCCGGTTCTAAGGGGTTTAAGAAATGAATATCCCGACGCCGAGATTTCCTGGCTTGTTTTTGACGCCTGGGCTCAGGTGCCGGCGCTGTTTCCCGACCTGGATAAGATAATATTCTGGAAAAGAGGCGGCGGGCTTGATGAGTTTTTGCGAGTTCTTAAGGCCGTGAGAAAAGAACGGTTTGATATTGTAATTGACCTGCAGGGCCTGTTCAGGACAGCCCTTGCGGCAGCGCTTTCCGGAGGTAAAAAAATAATAGGCGCTCCCGGCATGAAAGAGTTTTCCGGGTGGTTTGTTGAGGAAATATATCCGGAGAAAAAAAAGTTAAACGCGGTCAGGAGGTCGCTTGAGGTTATCAGGTATCTGACCGGCAAGGAGCCGTCTGTTGAGTTCTCCGTTAAGCCGCATGAAAAAGACAGAGAAACCGCCCTTCAGCTTCTAAGCGCCGCCGGCATACATCCGGGCAGAAAGATTATCGGTTTAATACCTTCGGCGCGCGGCCCGGCGAAGCAGTGGCCCAGGCAGCAGCTGCTGAAACTTATTGAGATGTCTTTGGATTACTCAAAAAATTTCGTTTTTGTCGTGCTCGGCTCCAAGGGCGACTCAATTAAATATAATGATCCGAGAGTTGTTGATTTGTGCGGAAAGACTACAATCTCCGAGCTTGCGGCGGTTCTTCAGCTGTGCCGCGGCGTTTTAGGCCCCGATACCGGGCCTGTGCATCTTGCTTCCGCCCTCGGGATAAGCGTTGCCGTTATTTTTGGAGGTTCGGATGTCAATGAAACGGCTCCGATAAACGGCAATCCGCTGATTATCAGAAAAGATTTTCCCTGTTCTCCGTGCAGGTCAAGGCCTTCCTGCCGCGATTATAAGTGCCTTGCGGAGATAAAACCCCAGGAAGTCTTCGGGCATATTAAGGGCTGGATGGTTTAATGTCACAAAAGACTAAATGCGTGTATTTTCATATGAACCAGCTGGGCGATATGCTTTTTTCGCTGCCGTTTCTTTCGGCGGCAAGAAAGGCCTGGCCTGACAGGCATCTGGCGAGCTTCGCGAGAGACTCTTTCCGCGGGCTTCTTGACTCGTCCGGTTTTGTTGATGAGGTGGTCGTAAGAAAAAACGGGGGCTTCAATTTTATTGAGAATATAGCCGCCCTGCGCCGGGGGAGTTTTGACTGTTCTATTCATTTCTCAGAGTCTCCGCGCTCCTCTTTGACGGCGCTTTTATCCGGAATACCGGAGATGGCGGGTTTCTCCACCGCGGCGCTTAGTCTGCTTTACAAAGTTAAGGCCGAAAGAATCGGCGTTCCTTCAATGCGTAACAACGCGAGGCTTGCCGAAAAGCTTGGCTTAAAGGCTTTGCCTGAAGATTACAGCGGATTGTTAAAGGTTCCCCGGAAAGCTTTAGAACTTATTGACGGCTGGGTTGAATCGCGCGGTTTAAATAAAGCCAAGCTTGTGGCTGTCGCTCCGGGCGCGAGCAGAAGGCGCAGGGATAAATTGTGGCAGGCTTCTAAATGGGTTCAGGTTATAAAGGAATTATCGCTCAAAGGTTATGAACCGGTTCTCTGCGGAGGCCCGGCCGATGCCGGTGAGTTGCGCGGTATCAGCGAAGCCTGCGGTGGAAAGGCCGGCGTTTATGACGGTGTTTACGGCATAGACGGTTTGGCCGCTTTATTTTCAACCTCAGTAAAATTCCTGGGCATTGATTCCGGCGCCATGCATCTTGCCGCGGCCCTGAAAGTTCCCGTTGTGGCGCTTTTCGGGCCGACAGACCCTTTACAGGTCGGCCCCATGCCGCTTGAAAAAAATATTGTTGTTAAGAAAAATTATATGGATGAGATAGAAGTTAAAGATGTCCTGGAGGCTGCGGGAATATGATTCTTATTAACGCGGTAAAAACGGCGGCCAACTATATTTTCGCGCTGAGCATGCCCTTTACCCATATCGGCGGATATGCCGCTGTAGGACTTGCATTTTTTGTTTCATGGAGCTCCTGGGGAAAGCACAGGGCCCAGCCTTTGAAGCTGCTTTTGAAAATTTTTATTATTTACGGTTTTGTAAGAGCGGTATTTTCCGGCCAGCCGCAGGTGGGGTACGCCGCGATGTTCGGATATTTCAGCCAGTGGTTTCTGCCGCTTCTTCTGGGCATGGCCGCCGGAGATTCTAAGGCGGCGGTAAAAAGCTTTTATATATACATGGGAGCTTTTTTTACGCTGGTTTTTCTTTCGGTGCTGGCGTACTTTGGTTTGTTCTACAAGCATCTGGGAGCCGATATTTATCTTGTAAACGAAGGGCTCCTTAAAGGCCTGCGTTCTCATATTGCCATGGCGGCGCTGAGCCTTCTGTTTTCATTTCTTGCTTTTTCGCAAACCTTGTATAACCAGAAATTATCTAAAAATTTCCGAGCGTTTTTCGCGGCTGCCGGCATAATCTCTCTGCTTGCTCTGGCGCTTACCGGTTCAAGAGGCTATTATATCGCGGCGGTGCTGTCGTACGCGGCTTTCGGGATATACTGGTTCGTGCAGACCGGCAAAATAAAAGCCATGATTTACGCCGCGTTAGCAGCCTCCGCGGTTATGGCTCTCCTTCTGTCGGTTTCCCCGGGACTGAGGCAAAGAGTCACAGGAACTAAATTCAGCGAGCCGAATGTGCAGGGAAGGGTAATACTCTATAAGGTCGCCTTTTGGGAAATACGGGAAAGGCCATTTTTTGGTTTCGGTCCCGGCGAGGGAGTCAAACAGGAGAAGTATTTTAATATGCTGCCGCCTGAACAGCAGGCGCTAAAAAATCATACGCATCTGCATTCTTTCTATCTGAACTTTATGGCGGATTTCGGGCTGGCGGGTTTTGTTATATTTATTCTTATGGTTTTTTACTGGCTTAAAACGGTATGGACGGCGTATCACAGCGGCAGTAATTTCAATAAAGCTGTTTCCTTCGGGTTGTTTTGGGGTATAATAGGGATTTTAGCGGGAGATTCTTTTGACACTCTTCTTCGCGGGCCGGGGGTGGCTATGGAGCTGTTCTGGCTTACGGGTATCGTTATCGGGCTAAACGAGTCGGAAAAAGGCGATAAATGAAGATAAGCGGCGCGGCCATAATAAGAAACGGAGTAAAACTGAAGTTCCCGTTCGTTGAATCAATACGCTCCGTCCTGCCTTTGTGCGGCGAGTTTGTCGTGGCTGTCGGCGACAGTGACGACGGCACAAGGGAAAGGATAGAGTCTATAAACGATCCAAAAATAAAAATAATTGACACAAAGTGGGATATGGACAAGCGTTCCGGAGGACAGGTTCTTTCAGAACAGACAAATATCGCCCTGTGCGGCTGTTCCGGAGACTGGATTTTCTATATTCAGTCGGACGAGGCCGTAAGCGAGAAAGATTTTGATAAAATCAATCTGGCCGTGGATGCGGCCTCAAAAAGAGATGACATTGACGGCCTGGCGTTCGGTTATCTCCATTTTTACGGCAGCTATAATACTTTCCAGTCGGGAAAAAACTGGTATCCGCAGGAAATAAGGCTCGTAAAAAACGACAAATCCATTGTCTCGCACGGCGACGCGCAGGGTTTCAGAAAGAACGGAAAAAAACTCAGGGGGATCGCCTGCGGGGCCGATATCTATCATTACGGCTGGGCCAGGCAGCCGGAAGTTATGGCGGAAAAAATCAGGTCATTTCATAAATTATGGCATGATGACAGCTGGGTTGAAAAAAACTGCTCTAATAAAAGCCTCCCCGAATTTTATACTGATCTGGGCAACCTAAGAGAATTCAGGGGCAGCCACCCGGCCGCGATGTCGGAGCTGGTCAGCGGCGATTCAAGTGATTTCATATTGAAATGCAGGGACCAGTATCTGAAAAAGCGGGGCCTGCTCGCGTTCGCTAAAGACGCTCTCCGCAGGACTATGATAGGACAGCACAGAAACTTTATTCTGGTAAAGTAGCTTTAACGAGGAGCCGCTATGGTAAATTTTCTCAGAAACAAAGCCATACTGAACTTTTATGAGGCAATATATCCGTATTTAAAGACTTCTCTTCATGTGGAGAGCGAGCTTCCCGGAAGAAAGGCTATGGTTTTCGCGCCGCACGCGGACGATGAAGCCATCGGCTGCGGAGGAACAATTTTAAAGCATAATTTAAGCGGAGGCGAATCCTTCTGTGTATATATGACTGATGACGGCCCCCAGAGGCGCGCCGAGGCCGCAAAAGCAGCTGAACTGCTCAAGTTTCATAAAGTGGAAAATTTCGGCTATGGTGTTGAAACTTTGTCCTCCGCCGGGGATCTTCATGAAAGGCTTGCCGGAATATTAAACCGCGAAAATCCGGAAGTTGTTTTTGTTCCCTTTGTGCTGGATAATCATTCCGACCACCGCGCGTTAAACAGCGCTCTTTTTAAAGCGTCGGATATGATTGCCGGCAATCCCATGGTCTATGCTTATCCGGTCTGGTCGCCTCTTTATCCGAACCTGCTGGTAGATATTGAAGAGGTGTGGGATGCTAAAAAAGCCGCGATAGAGTGCTACAAGTCCCAGACCGCAACCAGGGATTATGTTTCTATGGCCTACTCGCTTTCAAAATATTGGAGCACGGTTAAAGGCGGCGGATTAAAGCTGGCTGAAAACTTTTTCAGGATGAGTTTAAAGAAATACGCTGAACTGGGGAGAAAATTAGGTGCGTGATATAAGGCCTTTTTTAAAGAATTACGGCTGGTTTATAGCGGTTTTTGCCATAGCTCTTTCACTGAGGCTCTGGCATATTACAAATCCGCTGCTTGACGAGCATTCCTGGCGGCAGACCGGAAGCGGCATGGTGGCGAGAAACTACGCGGCTAATATGAATTTCTTTCAGCCGACCGTTGATTTTGACTACCGCTATCCCATGGCCTACGGTTTGTTTGAGTATGTGGTGGGCCTGCTGTCAAAAGTATTCGGGTTTTCTGACCTGCTTGGCAGAAGCGTTTCTTTGTTTACCTTTGTATTTGGTTTTATATATTTCTATAAGCTGGTTTTGAGGTATTTTAACGAAAGCGTGGCGCTGTGGTCAAGTTTCTTTTACGCCATTCTGCCGGTTTCCGTGTTTTACACGCGGGCTTTTCAGCCCGACGGAAACATGGTAAGTGCGAGCATTGTGTTTCTTTATTATTTCACGCTATGGGCCGATGAGGGCAGGCGGAGCCACTTTTTGCTGAGCGTTCTGCTGGCAAACCTGGCGTTTCTCTTTAAGATACCTTCATTGTTTATGCTTTTTCCTGCCTTCGGATACCTGATAATAAAAAACGGAGCCAGGGCTCTCTATGACTGGCGCTGGTATCTTTTTTTTGCGCTGAGTGTTTCGTTTCCTTTGTTCTTTCACTGGTATGTGCCGATAGCTACGGGGGGAAGTATTCAGAGCGCGTTGTTTGAACAGGATAAGTGGGGCGGCGGGCCGGTCTGGCTCGGCTATGAATTCTGGTGGAAAACATTTTTCATGAATCTTTCTGAATATCACTTTATGCATGCCGGCTATGTCCTGTTTATTTTCGGCCTGTTCAAAAAAGCTGTGAGAAAAGAACAGTGGCTTTTTCATCTCTGGCTCTTAGGTGTGGCGCTGTTTTTTGTCGCCGTGGCAAAAGGCATGCACCATGAATATTACAACCTCCCGATACTGCCGGTGGGAAGCTTTTTTATGGGATGGTTTGTGTCTGAACATTTCGGCAGGCTGAGAACCGCCGGGGTTAAGTCGTTTTGGCAGTCGGCCTCCGGCTACCTGGTGGGCTTTATGGTTTTTTATACGGTTGTTTTCTCCATGATAAGGCTCAATGACAGGTATAAAATAAACGCCGATTACCTGGTTCTGGCGGATTTTGTAAAGATCAATTCTCAGGCCGGCGATCATGCCGTTGTTTTAAGCAAATCCGAACCCGAGGTGCTGTATTACGCACACAGGAAAGGGGTAAACGCTCATACCGCTGAACAGCTTGAGCGGTATCTGTCGGGCGCTGGGCCTCAGTACACCGTGCTTGCCATAGCGGGAAGCGGCTTTAAGGCCGAGGCTCCGGAGCTTTATAAAAGAATCGCAAACAGTTATAATATCGTCTATGACGGCAAATCTGGGATAGTGGCGAAAATCACGGGAAAACTGAAATAACAAATGATAAGCATTCTGCATGTGTATTCATCCTGGACGCCCGGCGGCGCTGAAAAAGTAATGCTTTTGCTGGCAAACTGCCTTGAAAAATCAGGCGTAAGGAATATTATCGCCAGCCCGAAAAACAGTTTTCTTTTTAACGAGGCCGTGAAGTCAGGACTTAAAACACATAGCCTTAGAATTAACGGTTCTTTTGACCCGATCGGCATCCTTAAACTACTTTATATTGCCAGAAAAGAGCATGTTGATATTATTCACGCCCACCAGGGTAAAGTTTTTTGGCCCTGCATAATAGCCAAGCTTCTCAGTGGCGGCAGGATAGGGGTTGTTTTTCACCGGCATGCCCAGCTGGCCCACAGATTCTATTCAAGGGGACACTACAAAATAGCCGATAAGGTTATAGCTATATCCAAAGCCGTGGCTTCCGGGCTTATTCAAAGAGAAAAAGTTCCGGCAGGCAAAGTTGAAGTTGTTTATAACGGCACGGATTTTGACAGATTTTCCGGGGCTGTTTCCGGCGAGACGGTCAGAAAACAGTACGGGCTGTCAGGTAAAACCGTCATAGGCACCGCCGCCGCGATGAATTATCCTAAAGGCAAGGGCCAGAAATATCTTATTGAGGCGGCTAAAACCTTAACCGCGAAATACGACAATTTGATTTTTCTTATTGTGGGTACCGGCCCGATGCTGGGCGACTTCAAGGAATACGCGAAAGCTTTGGGGGTCGCTGATAAGATTATATTTGCCGGACAGCAGTCAAAGGTGGAAGAATACATTGCCGCCATGGACATATTCTGCCTCCTGTCGTGGGATACCGAGGGTTTCGGGCAGGTTGTGGTTGAGGCCCAGGCGCTGGGAAAGCCGGTCATAGCCACAAATGTAGGCGGCATTCCCGAGGCCTTTGAAGACGGAATGGGCGGAATTTTAATTGAACCTGAAAATACGGCGGCCGTGGTTGAGGCGGTTTCAAAGCTTCTGGATAACCCCCGGAAAGCTTCCGAGATGGGAAGAGCCGGACAGAGTTTTGTTTATAAAAACTTTTCGCTTTCGCTTATGGTTTCAAAAATCGGCAGGATATATCAGGATATATTAAGCGCAGTTCAGGAGAGAAAATAATGAATGCCGGAAAGATATCGGTCTATGTTATCGCGTACAACGAAGAGGCAAAGCTCAGGGACTGCCTGGAGAGCGTGAAGTGGGCCGGCGAGATAGTTGTGGCGGATTCTTTCAGCACCGATAAAACCGTTGAAATAGCAAGGCAGTATACGGACAAGATTGTTGAGATAAAGTTTGAGGGTTTCGGAAAACTGCGGAACGAGGCGCTCAAACATCTCTCCAACGAATGGGTGCTTAGCGTGGATTCTGACGAAAGGGTCACTCCCGAGTTAAGGGATGAACTGCTCTCCTTAATGGAGAAAGGGCCGGAGTGCGACGCCTATCTGGTTCCGAGAAAGACGCATTTTATGGGCAGGTGGATAAGGCATTGCGGCTGGTATCCGGATTTCCGCCAGCCCCAGTTTTTCAATAAGAACAAGATGAAATATTCCGATCAGCTGGTTCACGAGACCTACGAACTTGACGGCCGGCTCGGCAGGCTGAAAGGCCATGTGCTGCAGTTTCCTTTCACGGATCTTGGCCAGTATCTCAAAAAGATGGACAGGTATTCGGATTTGAGAGCCAGGGAGATGCATTCAAAAGGCAAAAAATTCAGCGTTTTGAATCTGATAGTAAATCCTCTGGCTATGTTTTTCAGAATGTTCGTAGCCAAACTCGGTTTTCTTGACGGCAGGGAAGGTCTGGTTCTATCTTATCTTTACGCGTATTACACAGCGATTAAGTATATAAAACTCTGGGAAAAGGAAACTCCGGTTAAATGATCAGATTTTGTCTCTTGTCGGGAGTTTACGCTTTTTTCGCGCGGATTGACAGAAAAATTAAGTCAAAAAACGCGGTAAAACTCGCCAAACCCGTAATAAGCGTCGGCAATATAACCTGGGGCGGCACCGGGAAAACCCCGGTTGTAATAAAACTTGCCAGGCTTCTTTCAGGGGCTGGAAAGAAAGTATGCGTGCTTTCCCGAGGCTATAAACGCAAAATATCTTCCCGCGGCCCTGTGGTCGTAAGCGACGGAGCAGGAATTCTTTCATCGGTTGAGGAGTCGGGGGATGAGCCGATGTTAATCGCCAGGAGCGTCCCGGGCGCTATTGTAATTTGCGGGAAAGACAGAGGTGAGTCCGCGGCCCTCGCGCTAAAGAATTATAATGTTGATGTCTTTATCCTTGATGACGGATTTCAGCATTGGAAGGTTTTGCGCGACCTGGATATTGTCTGCGTTAACGCCAAAAACCCCTTTGGCAACGGCTGTTTAATACCTGCAGGAATACTCAGAGAACCGCTCAGCGAACTTAAAAGAGCAGGTTTAATAGTTATAAATAATACCAATTTTGTCCGGGCCTCGGAACTTGAGGCGATTGAGCGGGAAATCGCCGCTCATTGCGCCGCTCCTGTGGTAAGATCGGCGCTTAAGGCGGAATATTTCGCGCGCCTGGACGGGTCGCTGCCTGATGCCAGGCCAAAGGCGGCTGTCCTTATGTCGGCGATAGCAAATAACGATTTATTTAAAGCCTCGGTTGAATCGCTCGGCGTAAAGGTGTTAAAGCACTATCAGTACAGGGATCATTTCAAATATTCAGAAGCCGAGGTCTCAAACGCGCTTTCCGGGCTCCCCGACGGAGTTCCTGTTATAGTGACGGCCAAAGACGCTGTTAAGATATCGCGGTATGTTCCCAAAGACAGCCTGAGCAGAGTTCTGCTTCTGGACAATACGGTGGAGTTTAATCATGGAGAACAAGTGTGGCTAAGCAAAATAAGAGAAACCGTGCGGTCTTCTTAGACCGGGACGGAACCATAATAGCAGAGCGCAACTATCTGCGCAGGGTAAAAGATGTAAAACTTCTCAAGGGCTCCGTTGAGGCCATGAAATTATTAAAAGCCCTGGGCTATAAACTGATTATCGTCACCAACCAGTCGGGCATTGGCAGAGGGTATCTTACGGAGAATAAGCTCGCTCAGATTCATAAATACCTCCTCAAGCTGCTTAAAAGTAAAGGTGTTAAAATTGATGGTATCTATTACTGCCCTCATCATCCTGATGAGAAATGCGCCTGCAGAAAACCAAATACCGAGCTTGTAAAGCTGGCCCGGGATCGATTTAATCTTGACCTGAAAAAATCTTTCACAGTCGGTGACCACACCGGTGATTTCAGGCTGGGCCGGAATATGGGCGGGAAGGGAATATTCGTAAAAAGCGGGCATTGGAAACACGAACAGAAAAAGATTGACGCCAGCGGCGGGGCTGTCCGGCCTGATTACACGGCTGCCAATATCCTGGCGGCGGCAAAGTTAATAGAGCGCGTTTCATAAGGCAATGATGAGACTTGAAAGAAAAATGGTGTTGCTTTTGTTCCTGTCGCTTATTCCTGCTTTTGCCCTGACAACCGGCCTGGCGAATGGCGGTTTCGCCTGGAGGCAGGAAAAGAACGAGGCTTTCAAAGTCGGGGAATATCTTAAATTTGATGTTGTCTGGGAATTTATTCCCGTGGGCACGGGAACGCTTGAGATACCGCGGATAACGGAGATAGACGGGCGCAAGGCGTACCATATAGTCAGCAGGGCGAATTCGTCGGCTTTTTTTGACACATTTTATAAAGTCCGCGACCTTAACCAGTCGTGGATGGATGTTGAAAGCCTGTGTTCTTTAAAGTACGAAAAAAAAGAGATAGAGGGCGGTTTCAGGAGCCATGAAACTGTATTTATAGACCAGAAACGCAATGAGTTTATGGTCGCCGAGTCTTCAAAATCAGGCGCAATACCGGTATGGGCGCACGATGTGCTGTCTTCTCTATACTATTTGAGAACGAAAAAACTTGTTGTAGGCGAATCCCATACTTTTGATTCCTATCAGGGCGGTTTGGCCTGGCCTCTGGTTGTGGATGTCTTAAGAACCGAGGAAATTGACACAATTTTAGGCAGGGTAAAATGCTGGGTAGTGGAGCCGAAAGTGAGGCCCGGGGCCAATATATTTAAGGCCAAGGGCACGCTCATGGTCTGGCTCACGGCTGACGATAAAAAGCTTCCGGTTCTTCTGCGTTCAAGGATTTCGGTTGGGCGCGTTGAAGCGAGGCTGAGCGAAATGAAACTGGAGTAGGGAGGTAAAATGGCCGCTAAACCGATTGATCTGAAAAAAGTCAGGACTGTTTCTTTGATGACAAGGCCGAGCAAGGTAGATGAGTCTCTGTTTGCTTCGGTGTTAAAAAAACCCGTATTATTAAGTGATTTTGTTGATTCCCTGCCGGGCATTCTGGCTGGCAAAAACTTCAAAAATTTAGTAAACTTAATACTTAAAGCCAGGGAGAAGAACAAACCTGTGATAATGAGCTTCGGCGCACATGTCATCAAGTGCGGCCTTTCGCCATTGATCATTGATCTGATAAAGCGAAATATTGTGACGGCTATCGCCACAAACGGGGCCTCCACGGTTCATGATTTTGAGCTGTCCCGATCGGGACAGACTTCGGAAGATGTGGCGGTAAGGCTCCTGGACGGTTCTTTCGGCATGACGCGCGAAACCGGCGAGTTTTTAAACAAAGCCGCTAAAACGGCGGCTAAGTCCTCAAAGGGCCTGGGCGAGACAATAGGCAGGCAGATAGAAAGATCGTCTTTTCCTCATAAACATTTAAGCGTTTTCGCAGCGGCCCACAGACGCGGCATAAGAGCCACGGTTCATGTCGCCGTTGGCACGGATATAATTTACCAGCATCCTCAGTGTGACGGCGCGGCCTGGGGCAAAGCAAGTTATCAGGATTTTAAGAACTTCGCCGATGAAGTCTCCCGCATAGGGCAGGGCGGAGTGCTCTTGAACTTCGGAAGCGCCGTGATACTGCCCGAGGTTTTTTTAAAAGCGCTGACAGTCTGCAGAAACCTCGGTTTTAAGGCCTTTGACTTTACGACAGCCAATTTTGACATGATAAGACAGTACCGGCCGTATCAGAATATTGTTTCAAGGCCCACCCAGGACAACGGGAGAGGCTATGATTTCAGCGGCCACCACGAAATAATGCTGCCGCTTTTGTACGCGGCGCTTGTAAACGGAGAGAGTAAATGAAGTCACTGATAAAAATCATACCCGAGTTTTCAAAGCAGAGGATCCTTGTTCTCGGCGATGTAATGGTGGATAAGTTCGTGTGGGGCAAGGTTTCAAGGATTTCTCCCGAGGCTCCCGTGCCCGTAGTGGAAGTTACCAGAGAAACCCACGCCTTCGGCGGCGCCGGAAATGTGGCCAACAACCTCATCAGTCTTGGCGGCAATGTTTACCTGATTGGCGTTATCGGTAACGATGTTTCGGGCGACAAGCTTTTTGAGGATTTAAATCAGGGTAAAATAAACACCGACAGAATAATAAGAGACAGCGAGCGTCCGACAATAGTAAAAACGAGAATAATAGCCCAGCATCAGCAGGTCGTAAGAGTGGACAAGGAGATTAAGGGCGAATTTTCCTCTAAAATAGTCAATGAAATCATCGCTCAACTTGAAAGAACGGCTCCGGAAGTGGACGCTATAATTATCTCCGATTACGGAAAAGGCGTAATAAACCCGCCGGTGCTAAAAAAAGCTATAAGCCTCGCCCACAAATATAAAATACCCGTCACTGTTGACCCTAAAATAGAGCATTTCCTCCGTTACAAGAAAGTCAGCTGCATTACACCCAATACTCTTGAAGCCATCACCGGCATGAGAGCCCCGGACGCGAGGGAAGACAAGGATATGTTTGAGCTCGGCAGAAAGATCCTCAAAAAACTTGATTCCGAGTCTGTGCTTATCACCCGGGGAGAGAGAGGAATGACGCTGTTTGAACCGGGCAACAAAATCACTCATATACCAACTCGGGCTAAAGAAGTTTACGATGTCACGGGAGCCGGAGACACGGTTATATCCACTTTTACATTAGCGCTGGCCGCGAAGGCCAGTTTCATTGAGGCCGCGGAAATCTCAAATTTCGCCGCGGGCATAGTGGTCGGAAAGCTGGGAACGGCGACGGTCAGCCAGGACGAACTTAAAAGAGCTATTTTGAGCTATAAAAAATGAAGCTTCATGGGCCCACGCCCATGGTATCTTTATTTCCTTCGGTGTGCGTCATCCGTTACGGGAGATCACCCGAAGGGGGATAATGGTTAATTGATGAAAATAATCGGAGTAATACCCTCAAGATACGGTTCAACCAGGTTTCCCGGCAAGCCCTTGTTTTTAATTAAAGGCAAGACGCTTGTTGAAAGGGTGTACAGACAGGCCAGGAAAGCAAAGTTCCTTGATGATGTCGTCATAGCCACCGATGACAGGAGGATTTTTACTGCCGCCGAGGGTTTCGGTGCGAGGGTGGTCATGACTTCGCCGCGCTGCAAGAGCGGCACCGACAGGCTGGCTGAAGTAGCCAGAAAATATTTTAAGCCTTCCGATGTCCTGGTAAACATTCAGGGAGACGAACCGCTGATTTCTCCTGTATTAATAGATAAAATAGCCCGTGAATTTATAGATAACGCGAAACTTGATATGGCGACCGCGGTTTGCCGCGTAAAAGACAAAAAGGACGCCTTAAACCCCAATATTGTGAAAGCGGTTATTGACAGGAACGGATACGCGCTTTACTTTTCCCGCGCGGCAATCCCGTTTACCCGTTCCGGATTTAAGGGACAGCTCTATAAACATATAGGTATTTACGGTTATCGCGCCGAGTTTCTCGCGAGGTTCTCCAAATGGCCGCAGGCCATGCTGGAAAAAACCGAGATGCTTGAACAGCTTCGCGCGCTGGAGAACGGCGTCAGGATTAAAACAGTTATTTCGGTTATTGATTCCGCCGGTGTTGATGTCCCGTCGGATATTAAAAAGATAGAAAAGAGGTTAAATGGCTAAGTACATTTTTGTCACAGGCGGCGTGGTTTCTTCTCTTGGAAAAGGCATTACGGCGGCCTCGGTGGGCTGCCTGCTTAAAAGCAGAGGGTTGAAGGTAAATGTTCTAAAGTGCGACCCTTATCTGAATGTTGACCCCGGCACAATGTCGCCTTATCAGCACGGAGAGGTTTTCGTGACGGTTGACGGAGCCGAGACGGACTTAGATCTCGGGCACTACGAAAGGTTTTTAAATCAGGAGACAAGGCGGGAAAACAACATAACCTCAGGTCAGATATATGAGTCGGTTATAAGCGCGGAAAGGCGCGGCGACTATCTGGGAAAAACCATACAGGTGGTCCCTCATATAACCAACGAGATAAAGAGCCGGCTGAAAAAACTCGGCCCGGGCTATGATGTTGTTATCGTGGAAATAGGCGGAACGGTCGGCGACATAGAAAGCCTTCCTTTTCTTGAGGCCATAAGGCAGTTCAGGCTGGATATAGGGCGGGAGAACTGCATATACATGCATGTGACTTTAATTCCTTATATCAAAGCCGCCGGTGAGATGAAAACAAAACCCACCCAGCACAGCGTTATGAAACTGCGCGAGATCGGCATTGAGCCGTCTATGCTTATCTGCAGGATGGAGAAGAACTTAAACGATGAGCTGAGAAACAAAATATCCATGTTCTGTAATGTGGAACCGAGAGGTGTTATAGAGGAGAAGGATGTAGGCTCCTCTATTTATGAGGTTCCTCTGCTTTTAAAAAATCAGAAGCTTGATGACCTGGTCCTTGATTACCTCGGCATAAAAACCAGAAGCCATAACCTGAAGGACTGGGAGAAAATGGTTTATAACTTCAAGTTCCCTAAGAACTCGGTTACGATAGCCGTGGCCGGAAAATATACCGAGTTAAAAGACGCCTACAAGAGCATTTGGGAGGCATTAAACCACGGAGGCGTTTTAAACGGCACCTCTGTTGAAGTTAAATATGTTGATGTGGAGCAGGAAAATCTCAAAGAAGAACTGGCCTATGTGGACGGCATACTTGTGCCCGGCGGTTTCGGCGACAGAGGAGTGGAGGGAAAAGTAGATGTTATCCGCTACGCGAGAGAAAACAATATCCCGTTTTTTGGCATCTGTCTCGGCATGCAGTGCGCCGTCATAGAGTTCGCGAGGAATGTCTGCAAAATGACTGACGCCAACTCTACGGAATTTAACAAAAAGACCCGCTACCCCGTAATAGCGATGCTGGCCGAACAGCTTAAAATAAAACAGCTCGGCGGAACCATGAGGCTTGGAGTGTACCCCTGCGTTCTAAAGAAAGGAACCAAGTCGTTTAAGGCCTATGGCAAACAGCAGATACTTGAGAGGCACCGCCACCGTTATGAGCTTAATAATAAGTACAGGGCAGCGCTTGAAAAAGCGGGCCTTATCATAGCCGGTGAATTCAAAGATAAAAAACTCTGCGAGATTGTGGAGCTGAAGAATCATCCTTTCTTTGTTGGTGTCCAGTTTCACCCGGAGTTTCAGTCCAGGCCGGTTGTGCCGCACCCGCTTTTCAGGGATTTCATTTCGGCGGCGCTTGAACAGAGAATGAAAAAGGAACAGAATAAGAAATGAAAGCTAAAGAAATAAGGCTTAAAAATTACGGAGTCATAATATCCAACGAAAGGCCCCTGGTTCTTATCGCGGGGCTTTGCGTTCTGGAGGACAGGAAGTCCGCTTTTTATGCCGCCGAACTGCTTAAGGAATACGCAGCCTCGTCCGGACTAAGCCTTGTTTTTAAGGCTTCTTATGACAAGGCAAACCGCTCGTCAATAAAGGCTTACCGCGGCCCCGGCATTAAGGAAGGCCTGAAAATTCTCGGCGAGGTGAAAAAGCGTTATTCTATCCCTGTGCTGACAGATGTACATTCCGTTGCGGAGGTATGGGAAGCGGCAAAGGTCGCCGATATCATTCAGATACCGGCCTTTCTGTGCCGTCAGACCGACCTGGTCTGTGCCTGCGCTAAAACCGGCCTTCCCGTAAATGTGAAGAAAGGCCAGTTCCTTTCTCCCAGGGATATGTTTAATGTGGTTGACAAGATTGAGAGCTGCGGAAACAGGAACATACTGCTTACGGAAAGAGGTTCGTCCTTCGGCTATAATAACCTTGTGGTTGACATGCGTTCCATTGAAATAATGAAAGAAACCGGATATCCGGTGATTTTTGACGCGACCCATTCGGTCCAGCTGCCCGGAGCCAGGGGCGGCTCCACCGGCGGGGAAAGGCAATTTATCCAACCCCTCTCAAAGGCCGCGGCAGCGCTCGGGATAGCAGGAATATTTATTGAAACGCACAGGGATCCCTCTAAAGCGCTTTCCGACGGAGCCAACAGCCTGGCCCTTAAAGAGGTTTTAAAGTATCTTAAGGCCATAAAGAAAATAGATAATGCCGTTAAACCTGCGGGCGGAGGCGACAATGAAGTGTTATAAATGCCAGAGCGAGAATAAAGAAAATACAAAAAACTGCAAAAAATGCGGAGCGGATCTTACTCCCATGCCGTTGTGGAAGCCGACCTGGAAGTGGCATGCAAGAACCCTGGGCGCTATTTTCGGCGCGCTCATCGCCGCGTATTTTTTGCTTAACCATCTTTTAAAACCTTATATGCGCCAGATACCTTCCGAGATCACGCCCTGGCTTGCCGAGGCGCAGAAACAGGATGCGGCGGAAAAGAAATGAAATATCCGGCGGGTATAGCGAAAAAGGCCGGGAAGATAAAGCTTATTGCCATGGATGTGGACGGTGTCATGACAGGCGGCGAGATAATTGTTTTTGATTCCGGCGAAGAGCTTAAAATATGGAATGTAAAAGACAGGCTCGGCTTTCATCTGGTCCGCCTTTCAGGCGCGCCAATCAAATTCGCGTGGATTACAGGGAGAGTTTCCAAACAGGTTTCCGACCGGGCCCGCGAGATAGGCATAGAAAAACTTTATCAGGGGTGTTCCAATAAACGGGAGGCGCTCAAGGAAACAATGGAAGAATTCGGGGTAAAGAGCGAGGAAACTGTTTTTATCGGAGACGATCTTATTGATATTCCGGCTTTGCGCGAAGCGGGTTTCGCCATAAGCCCCAGCGATGCCCCTGCTGAAGTCAGGAAAGAAGCGGATTACATAACAAAATCAATAGGCGGCAGAGGCGTCATACGGGAAGTGATAGAAATTGTGCTCAAAAGCCAGGGCCTCTGGGCTAAAGCGGTTTCAAAGTACCAGTAAATAATGTGAAACAATATATAAGACAGCTATATTACCTGTTCGCTCTGATATTTTCAAAAATCGTTTTAGTCCTTCCGTACAGGCTTGCGGTCGGCCTCGGCCGGATTATCGGCAGCCTGGCGTATTTTCTCGTCAAACAGGCCCGGCTGACTGTCATAAAAAACCTTGAAAAATCTTTTCCGGAAAAAACGGCGCGGGAAATAAGGAGCATAGCTCTGGATACTTTCCGCAATCAGGGCAAGAATTTATTTGAACTCTTCTCTTTTCCCAAACTTAAAGAATCCGATATTAAGCGCCTTGTAAAAGTATTGAATCCTCAGGTGATGGAAAAAGCTCTTTCCGTCAAAAAGGGTGTTTTGATAGCCAGCGCTCATTGCGGCAACTGGGAACTGATGGGCGCGGCGCTGTCTGCTTCCGGTTTTCCGATAAATGTTATAGCCCGCAGAATATATATAGAAGGGCTCAATAGAATGCTGGTCGGCTTTAGAAACTCAAAGGGTGTGAGGGTAATTCTGCGTTCCGGGCAGGAATCGGCCAGGGAAATACTGCGGAGCCTCAGACACAACGAGGCTATCGGCATGCTGATAGATCAGGATACCGCGGTGCCCGGGGTTTTTGTTGATTTTTTTAACGATAAGGCCTGGACTCCCTCGGGCCTGGCGACTCTGGCGCTTAGAACCGGAGCGCAGGTTATACTGGCTTTTGACATAAGGCTTGAGGACGACCGGCATGAGGTTCTGCTTTCAGGGCCCCTGTCTATGCGCGTAACCGGCGATAATGAACAGGATATTTTGTTTAACACTCAGCTGATAACAAAAGAAATAGAACAGCATATAAGAAAATATCCGTCACAGTGGGTGTGGATGCATAACAGGTGGAAAACAAGGCCCTCATGAAAAACACGCGGTTTTTGTTATTTATTCCGGTATTCTTTTTTGTTTCCTGCTCGGAAAAAAAAGCCGGAGAGGCGCACCCGAAGATACCCGAACAGGCCATTGAGAAGTTCAGCGTTACGGAGACCAGGGAAGGGAAACCAAACTGGGAGCTTGAATCCGCTTCGGCGCAGGTGATAGAAGCAAAAAAAATAGCTCTTTTGAAGGCCCCGAAAATTAAATTCTATCAGAAGGGCGAGCATATTTCTACTTTAACCGCCAATAACGGCAGGATTAACACGGAGAATTACGATATTTGGGGAGAGGACAGCTGCGTCCTGACCACGGTGAAAGGCGAACGGCTTGAAACGAGCAACCTGCATTACAGGTCTGACATACAGAAAATCGTGACGGCTGATAAGGTAAAACTGATAAGGCCCAACGAAATTATTTATGGCGTCGGCATGGAAGCGACACCTGACCTGGAAAGCATAATCATAAAGAAACAGCGTGTGGAAGTAAAGGGTAAATGAAAAAATTTTCGGCAGTTTTTCTTGTTTCCGCCGCTTTTTACGCTTTTTCAGCGGCTGAGAACACCTCGGAAAAGGCGGTAATCACCGGGGATCAGATGGAGATTATTAAGTCCGGCAGGGAAGTGGTTTTTTCCGGCAACGCGGTGGTGACGCGCGGTTTAAGCGTCCTGAAAGCCGACTGGCTAAAGCAGGATAAAGCAACCGGCCTTGTTGAAGCCAGGGGAAATGTGTATTTAAAGACATTTTCTCAGGACGGAGAGCTTATAGTCGGGCGGGGCGGCAGGGCCAGGTATCTGCCGGAAGACGGGAAGGGCGAGTTCTGGGAATCGCGCCCGAATGTGGTTTATTATGTAAAATCTTCAACGGAACCGCTTAACCTGACCGCCGATAAAATTGATTTTGATAACCTCTCTAAGATAATTCACGCCGAAGGGGCGGTTGAGATAATCACTTCGTCGGGTTCCGCTTTCGCTCAGGACGCGGTTTACCGCCAGCAGGAGATGAAAGTGTTTTTGACGGGCCAGCCGAGGCCCAGGATAATCTACGACGAGAAAAGCCGCAAAGGCGAATACACCGCTGATCTGATAACATTGTCAACGGAAAAGCGAGACGCTGACCTGCAGGGTCATGTGCACGGGAAAATATATGATTTTGAGAAGCGCTGAATTAAAGAAAAAGTATAAACAGCGGACCGTGGTAAACGGTGTCAGCATTGAAGTCAAACAGGGCGAAATAGTCGGCCTTTTGGGGCCCAACGGCGCTGGAAAAACCACGACTTTTTACATGACCGTCGGCCTGATAAAGCCGTTTTCGGGCGATGTTTTGCTTGACGATAAGGTTATCACCGGCCTGCCTATGTACATGAGGGCGCGCGCCGGGATAGGTTATCTGTCGCAGGAACCTTCCATATTCAGAAGGCTGACGGTGCAGGACAATCTCTGGGCGGTGCTTGAAACGCTGGATATACCCATGGCGGAGAAAGAAGCCAAGGCAAAACGCCTTCTTTCCGAGCTGGGGCTTGAGCATTTGAAAGATCAGTACGCCATGACGCTTTCCGGCGGCGAAAAGAGAAGGTGCGAAATTGCCAGGGCGCTTGTGACCGATCCCAAGTTCCTGCTTCTTGACGAGCCTTTTGTAGGTATTGACCCTATTACCGTTTCTGACATTCAGGGGATAATAGCCAGGCTCAGAGATTCCGGCCTAGGCATACTTATTACCGATCATAATGTCAGGGAAACTCTTGAGATTATTGACCGCGCCTATATCATTTATGAAGGCAGAATACTGCTTGAGGGCAAGGCCAGGGACCTGTTGAACAGCCCTGAAGCGAAGCGCGTTTATCTGGGCGAGAATTTCAAGATGCATCTGGATTGAAGAATTATCCAAAATATGATATAAAATAGAGCACATATTAATATTCAGCCCTGCCTTAAGGCATACGGCTGACAGGAGAAGAGTAATGCAGGTAAACATTACAGCAAGGCACCTTGACTTAACACCGGCTCTGGCTTCATATGTAAGAAAAAAAGTTGAAAGATGTGAAAGGTATTTTGACCACTTAGTCTGGGCTCAGGTGATTCTGACGGTTGAAAAGTACCGCCAGGTCGCCGAAATAGTAATTCACGCGGCTAAAATGACTTTCCGTTCAAAAGAAGAATCCATTGACCTCTATGCAGCTATTGACCTTGCTCTGGATAAGATAGACAAACAGCTCAAGAAGCATAAGGAAATTTCAAAAAGCAACAGAAAAGCAAAAGCTTCCAAGATCTCAAAGCTCTCAATGCCCGACACAGGCAAAATACCTTCCCTTAAATCCGATGAAAATTCAAAACACATGATTAGCGAGATTAAGCGCTTTGATGTAAAGCCTTCTACGGTCAGCGAGGCGCTTGATGAAATGGAACTGCTCGGCTACAAGTTCTATATGTTTTTAAACGCCCAGACTTCCCAGATAAATGTGGTCTATAAAAGAGACAACGGTTCCTTCGGTCTTATTGAACCCGAGATGTAAAAATTGAATATCTTTAAGGAGAAAAAGGCATGAAGATTATGGATTTTCTTTGTCCTGAAGCGATCAGTATTGACCTGAAAGGCCAGGACAAAAAATCGGCGATTAATGAACTGGTTGATCTGCTCGTAAAAGCTAAAAAAATCAAGAAACCCGCCGAGGTTATAGAAGCCGTCCTTGAAAGGGAAAAACTCGGTTCAACCGGCATCGGGCAGGGCGTCGCGATTCCTCACGGAAAAACCGAAGCTCTTTCCCAGCAGTTCGGCGTCCTCGGAATTTCCCAGAAAGGGCTTGATTTTAATTCTCTTGACGGCGAACCGGTATATATGGTGTTTCTGCTTGTGGGCCCCGTTGAAGTGGCGGGCCAGCATCTCAAGGCCCTGGCAAGAATATCCAGGCTTTTTAAGGATAAGTTTTTCCGGCAGGCTTTGCGCGACGCCAAATCGCCGGATGATGTGCTGAAAATCATACAGCGCGAGGACGCGTACTAATAAATATTCCCGGGATAAATAATGTCTGAAATTAATGTCGGGAAATTTCTTCAGGAAAAAAGCGAAGACCTTAAGCTTGAGTTGCTTGCCGGAGTTGAGGGCCTGCCGAGATCAATAAAAGTGCCGGATGTAAACAGGCCCGGCCTTGCTCTCAGCGGTTACTTTGAACATTTTCCTGCCGAAAGAATACAGATAATAGGCCTTGGCGAGAACTCCTACCTTTCCACCCTGTCTTCAGAAAAACGAATTGAAAAATTAGAAAAAGTCCTTTCCTTCGGAGATATCCCGTGCGTTATACTGGCGCGCTCTCTTGAACCGTTTCCTGAGATGCTGGAAGCTCACCAGAAATACAAGGTACCTCTTTTAAGAACTTCCATGAGGACTTCGCAGCTTGCCGGAGACCTCATTTTTTACCTTGAAGACAAGATGGCTTCTTCAACTTCAATGCACGGCGTGCTGGTAAGCGTTTACGGTCTTGGCGTCATGCTGGTGGGCAATGCCGGTATTGGAAAATCCGAGTGCGCATTGGAACTTGTGAAAAGGGGCCATATGCTGGTGGCCGACGATGTGGTTGAGATCCGCCAGCGTTCCGGCGGAATACTTATCGGCAAGGGCGAGGAGATCGTCCGCCATCATATGGAGGTCCGGGGGCTGGGCATAATTGATATAAGAAGCCTGTTCGGCATAGGCTACATTCTTGATGAAACCAGAATTGAACTCATGATTAATCTTGAAGAATGGGGCCCGGACAGGCAGTATGAAAGGGTCGGGCTTGAAGAACATTACACAACTATTTTGGAAGTGAAGGTCCCTGAAGTTACATTCCCCGTAAGGCCAGGAAGGAACCTCGCAGTGCTTGTGGAAATAGCCAGCCTTAACCAGCGCCTGAAAAACCGAGGCCATTATACGGCGCAACAGCTTAACCAGAGACTGATTCAGCTGATGAATCAGAAATAATCCTAATGAAAACAGAATTTTATATCATCACGGGGCTTTCCGGTGCGGGAAAAAGCCAGGCGTTGAAAATATTGGAAGACCTGGGTTTTTTCTGCGTTGACAATCTTCCCGTCGCTTTGGTGCCGACTTTCGCCGATATGTGCCTGGACGAGAAAAACGGGCTTGATAAGGTCGCTCTCGGTATAGATGTGCGGGCCGGGAAAAATTACCTGAGTTCACTTGATAAAAATCTTGAACTTATCCGCGGCAAAGGGATTAAATATAAAATAATATATTTCAGAGCGGACGAGGCGACTCTCGCGCACAGGTATTCGGAGACAAGGCGAAAGCATCCTCTCGGTAAAAGAGTCGTGGACGCCATAAGAGGAGAGAAGAAGCTTCTTGAGAAAATCCGTCTTAAGTCAGACCTTGAAATAGATACTTCACACCTGACGCTTGGCGAGCTTAAGGAAATACTCGGCAGGTTGTTGGGTATTTCGTCCGATGTCTTGAAAATTTCGGTTGTCTCTTTTGGATATAAGTTCGGCATCCCCGTTGATGCCGACCTGGTTATTGATGTGAGGTTTCTTCCTAATCCAAATTATGTCGCTTCGTTGCGCGAGAAGACCGGAAAAGATTCCAGCGTGAAGAGGTATGTTGAGCGCCAGAAACCCACCAAAGAATTTTTTGGAAGATTTTTAAAACTGCTTGAGTTTTTGGTGCCTCTCTATATAAACGAAGGCAAAAGTTATCTGACCATTGGCATAGGCTGCACGGGAGGAAGGCACCGTTCCGTTGTCGTAGCCGAAAGAGTTGCCGCTTTCCTGAGAAAAATCAAATATAATCCTGTGATTCACCACAGGGATATTGAACGGAAGCTCCTGCCCGGTTAAGCTATGAATAAAACTTTAAAGCGGAGTAAAATTGTCGCCCTGGGAGGAGGAACCGGCCTCGCTAACCTTCTGAGAGGGCTGAAAAAATATTCCTGTGATATTACCGCGGTTGTGGCCGTAACCGACGACGGCGGCAGTTCCGGACGGCTCCGCCGCGAGCTTGGGATATTGCCTCCGGGAGACATCAGAAACTGTCTTGTGGCTCTTTCTCAGGAAGAGAATCTGATGGCAAGGCTTTTTCAGTATAGATTCCCGGCGGAAGGGTCTCTGGCAGGGCATTCCTTCGGAAATTTGTTTTTAACGGCGATGTCTGCCATTACAGGCGGTTTTGACAAGGCTATCTACAGCTCCGGAGAAGTGCTCGCGATAAGCGGAAGGGTTTTGCCCGTGACTCTGAAATCGGTAACCCTGAGCGCCGGCCTCGCCGACGGCAATATTGTTGACGGCGAAACAAATATATCCCGTTCCAGTTCAAGGGTTAAAACCCTGATGATAAAGCCGTATTCTCCTCCCGCGGCTCCCATGGTTTTAGACGCGATAGCCGAGGCCGACTGTATTATTATGGGGCCGGGGTCGCTTTACACTTCTGTTATCGCCAATCTGCTTGTTGAGGGGGTAGCCGACGCCATAGCCGCTTCAAAGGCCGCCAGGGTGTATGTCTCAAATATCATGACCCAGCCCGGAGAGACATCCGGATACACTATTGAGGATCATATTTCCGCTATTGAGAGCCACGCGGGACAGAATATAATTGATTATATTATTGTAAACGACGGCAGCATACCGGCAGGTATAGCTAAGCGTTACGCGAAAGAAGGTTCGGCTCCAGTTAAGGCGGAGAAAAAAGCCAGGTTTAAGGCCAGGATTATTAAGGCCGATCTTGTGGGGCTTGATGAGTATGCCAGGCACAATCCCGATAAATTAGCCGCTGTCATATATAAAAAAATATTAAAAAAACTGTAAACCGGGTGTTAGAATGATTAAAATTCTCGTAATTACTCACGGAAGTTTCGGCACGGAAATGGTCAGGACGGCCGAGAACATTGTCGGGAAGCAGGATCATGTGGGGGTAATCGCGGTCAATCCCGAGGACAGCCTTTCTATCATGTGCAAGAGAACCGCCGAAACTCTTGAAAGCATGGAATCGGACAAGGGGATATTGATTTTTACCGATATGCTGGGCGGCACACCTTGTAACGCGTGCCTGCCTTACTCAATAAATAAAAATGTTGAAATTGTCAGCGGCGTTAATTTGTACATGCTTCTTTCGGCCTTTATCAACAGAAAAAATATGGATATAAAAGAGCTGGTGAAAAAGGTTCTTGCCGACGGCGCGAAAAGCATTACGAACGCGAAAGAACTGCTTATCCAGAAAATGAAGTAGGAGATTATAATGCCGGTTATTTTAGTAAGAATTGACGACAGATTGATTCATGGACAGATAGTTGAAGGGTGGCTTAAGCCCATTAAGGCCAATCACATCCTTATTGTGTCAGAGGAAGTGGCGAAGGACAAAATGCAGCAGATTCTGCTCGGGATGGCCGTTCCCGCCGGAGTCAAGCTCACCGCGGTAGGGGTTGAGGACGCGGCCGCCAAACTGAAGGCCGGGCTGTTTGAAAAAGATAATACCCTGCTCCTTGTTTCGGGCCCTCAGTATGTGCTGGAGCTTGTGAAGCGCGGCATTGATTTTAAATCTGTTAATGTCGGCGGAATGCATTACTCGCCCGGAAAAAAACAGATTTCCAGAACGCTGTCGGTGAACGATGAGGAAATAACCGCCCTTATGGATTTGCACAAGGCCGGCATAGAGCTTGAAGGAAGGATCCTGCCGGGCGATGACAGGACGGATGTCTACGAAATTCTGAGAAAGGAACTGAATCTTCCTTAATATATAATTATGAAAAAAGCATACCTTGCTATCGGTACTCACAACCACCAGCCTGTCGGCAACTTCCCCGAAGTTTTTGAAAGGGCGTACCAGGAATCCTATAAGCCGTTCATGGAAACAATGGAGAAGAGGCCGAATTTTAAATGGTCTCTTCATTTAAGCGGCATCCTGTGGGATTTTATGGTTGATAAACACCCTGAATACATCGCCAAAGTGAGCGAAATGGTGCGCGCGGGGCGGCTTGAGCTTCTTTCCGGCGGGTATTACGAGCCAATCCTGGCTGTAATCCCGGACGCCGACAAGAAAGGCCAGGTGGCGAAACTGAATAAATTCCTGAAAGATACATTCAAATATGATTCTACGGGAGTCTGGCTGACCGAGAGGATATGGGAGCCGCATATGCCGAGGCCTCTGAGCGAGTCCGGCGTTCAATATACCGTAATAGACGATTCTCATTTCGCGGCTTCAGGCATGGATGTGGAAAACCTGCGCGGCTATTTTCTTACCGAAGAACAGGGCATGCCGCTATCCGTGTTCCCTATCAGCCAGCGCCTGAGATACTATATGCCTTTTAAGCCTCCCCATTACACCATTGATTACATGAAGTCGTTTTTGAATAATTACGATAATCCGCTTTTTGTGATGGCCGATGACGGCGAGAAGTTCGGCCACTGGCCCGGCACCTATAAACATGTCTACCAGGACGGCTGGCTTGAACAGTTTTTAAACGAGGTGGAAAAGCACGACTGGATAGAAACAATCACCTTTTCCGAGTACCGCGAGAAGTTCCGCCCTGTCGGCAGGGTGTATATCCCGACGGCTTCTTATTTTGAGATGTCGGAGTGGTCCCTGCCGGAGTCCTCGCAGGAGTCCTTTGAACATGTTGTTAAAGAGTTTGAACACAGAGACGATGTTAAAAGATACCTCAAGGGCGGTTTCTGGAGAAATTTCCTGACAAAGTATTCCGAGTCCAATAACATGCACAAAAAGATGCTTTATGTCAGCTCAAAGATTAATTCTAAACTCAACGGTAAGCCCGCGGGAGGCAGCCTCAGCGCAGCCGTAGATTCGCTTTACGCGGCTCAGTGCAACTGCGCGTACTGGCACGGTGTTTTCGGAGGCCTTTACCTGCCGCACCTGAGGAACGCGGTTTACAGCGAAATAATAAACGCCGAGAATAACTGTGAGCCGGATGCCGATTCCAGGGCGTGGAAGGAAACTGATTTTAATGTTGACGGCAGGAATGAACTGCTTTTTGAATCAAAAAAACAGAATGTTTATGTCTCGCCTTCAAAGGGCGGCGCGATATTTGAATGGGATATAAAGGGAAAGAGGTTAAACCTTCTCAATGTCCTGACCAGGCGCAAAGAGGCCTATCATAAGAAGCTCGTTGAATTTAACCGGAATAAGCAGGAAGCCTCGGCGGGTGCCGCGAGCATCCACGATGTTGTTAAGGTCAAGGAAGACAATCTGGATAAATACCTTAATTATGACTGGTATGAAAAATTATCCCTGATAGATCATTTTATTCATCCGGACACGAAATTTGAAAATTTCAGAAGATGCCAGTACGGCGAACAGGGAGATTTTGTTTTCGGCGAGTACGACGCGCTGCGCAAAAATAGCTTGTTAAGTTTGTCCAGGAACGGGAAAGTCTGGTTTGAGGACAAGCATATAGACATTTCGCTGTCAAAAGAGATTGAGCCCGGGCCCGAGGGCATTAAGGTTCGCTATAAGATAAAGAATAATTCTAAAATTGAGGTGGCTCTGCGTTTCGCCCCGGAGTTTAACTTCTCGTTTTCCTCTAATAACGCCGATACGGACGGAGAGTTCAAACAGGCTTCCCAATGGGCCCGTAAAGACAGCCATTTCGGCGTTGACTTGTCATTAGTTCCGGACAAGAGCGTAATGTTCTGGGCTTTCCCGATAGAAACGGTTTCTCTCTCCGAGGCGGGGTTTGAAAAGACCTATCAGGGCACCACGGTCGCCCTGGTGCATAATCTGGCCATAAAACCCTCCGGCACCCAGAGTTTTGAAATTTTGGTTAAGATAAAGGAAAAATAAATGGCGGAAATCACGGTTCTTGCGTTTATCGCGGCGCTTATCAGCCTTGATATCACGGCTTTCGGGCAGTTTATGATTTCAAGACCGGCGATAGTCGGCCCCCTGTTCGGTTATCTCATGGGGGATATTAAAACCGGCCTTGTAATAGGTTTTATTATTGAGCTTATCTGGGTTTCGTTTATACCCATGGGAGCGGCTATACCCACCGATGTAACTACCGTCGCGGTTTTATCGTCCGTCTGGGGCCTTAAGTACTTCAGCGGGCATCACGGCATAATCGTGCTTGCCATGCTTCTTGCTATACCGGCCGGCATGCTCTATAAACAGTTTGACATCATAGTAAGATACTTTAATGTCAGCGTTATGAGGTGGGTGGAGGAAGGCGTTAAGAACGGCGATGAACGCAGGATAGAATACGGCGTGCACTTCAGCCTGCTGCTTTTTTTCTTTAAGTCATTTGTGTTCTATTTTCTGCTGATCGCGACAGGAAAACTTCTTGTTCACGGAATGTTCTTAAAGCTTCCCGGCGGAGTGATGGAAGGCTTTGATATTACCTGGCATGTGCTCCCGGCCTTCGCTATGGCCGTTATGCTTGTCAGCTTTCTTCCAGGCCGGTTGGCTTTCAATAGAGAACGGAAAGAAAATGAAAAATAATAAAATCCTGACACTCGCTTTTTTGAGGTCCTTTTACCTCCAGGCTACCTGGAATTTTGAAAGGATGCAGAATGTCGGATTTCTGTATATCCTGCTCCCGTTTTTTCAGTTTATTTACCCAGACAAAGAAAAGAGGAAGGCTGTGCTGCTGCGGCACCTGGGATTTTTTAATACTCATCCTTACGCGGCCAGCGTAATTCTGGGTATCGTGGCTTCAATGGAGGCCGAAAGGGCCGAACAGGACACTATCGGTGAAGGCGAGATAATGGTATTAAAAACTAATATGGCCGGCCCCCTTGCCGCGATAGGGGACGCGTTTTTCTGGGCGACCTGGCGGCCTTTTGTGGTTGCCTTGTCTTTGTTTATTGTCGTATTTTTTGTTGAAGACCCCGGTTTTCGCGGGACCTGGTTCGCTCCTCTGTTTTTTCTTGTGGTGTTTAACGCTCTTCATCTTCCTTTCAGGTACTGGGGTCTTAAGGTAAGTTACACTGCCCGCACCAGGGTTGTTAAGATCATCGCCGGAATGGAGTTTCAGAAAATAATAGATTTTATCAGGTATATGGGCATGGTTATTGTTACGCTGTCTTTTGTTTTCTATCTTTTATTTTCACTGCATAGCACGGCTGAGTATGCCGTTGTGATAATTGTGTTTCTCGCCACCATAGCGGGCGGAGCTGTTTTAAAATCGCCGACCGCGCTGTTTTATATTTTAACGGCTATAGGCGTCGTACTGGCTTATATGAAAATAGATTTTATTAAATTCATGTGAATGGAGCGTTATAATAATGCAAGAGAAAGTTATTACCATTAAAAATAAACTTGGTTTACACGCGAGGCCGGCGGCCATGTTCGTGCAGACTGCCGCCAGATTTAAGTCAAAAATCAAGATTATCAAGGATGAACAGGAAGTGGACGGCAAAAGCATCATGGGTATTATGACTCTTGCGGCTTCCTTCGGCACAGAAATAAAGCTTATCGTTGACGGAGCTGACGAGGCGGCCGCTGTAGAGGCGATCTCTCTGCTTTTTGAATCGGGTTTCGGTGAATAAAATTTATCAGGGGAGCTGACAATGGCGTTAAAAATTACTAATGTGCTTCAGGGAATAGCTGCCTCGCCGGGTATTGTTATCGGCAAGGTTTTCCTGCTTGAAGACGAGGAGCTTACTCTCGTTCAGAAAGAGATTGGTAAGGACGAGGTAAAACGGGAGATCCAGCGTTTTCGCGACGCGCTTGTTAAAACACGCGCCGAGATGGTTTCTATTCAGGAAAAGATACTTAAGACTCTTGGTAAGGAATACGCCAGGCTTTCCGACGCTTATCTTTTGATTCTTGAGGACCCGCTGATAACCAGGGATGTTATTAAGAGAATAAATGAAGGGGTAAACGCTGAATACGCCCTTTTTAAAATACTGGAAAGAGTCATACATTCATTTGAAATGATTGACGATGAGTATTTCAGAGAGAGAAAGCACGATATTCAGGATGTCGGCAAGAAAATATTAAGGCATCTTCTGGGCAAGGAAAGAAGGCAGTTATCGGATCTGACCTCGGAGTCCATAGTAGTGGGCCATAATCTTACCCCGTCAGACACGATTTCCATGAAGGAAAGCCTTATTAAGGGCTTTGTTACGGACATAGGCGGCAGGACTTCTCATACCGCCATAGTTGCGCAGGGCCTGGAGATACCCGCGGTTGTCGGGCTTAAGAATGTGACCGGCCAGGTTAATGAAGGGGAAGTAATCATTGTTGACGGCAATCAGGGGCTGGTAATCATAAATCCCACCGCGGAGCTTCTTGAAAATTACAGAAGAGAGCAGGAGATACAGCTCGCGCAGATACGCGAACTTGAAAAGTTAAGGGATCTTCCTGCCCAGACTACCGACAGTCACAGGGTTACGATAGCCGCCAATATTGACAATGTGGACGAGGTTAAATCGGTCCTAAGCCACGGCGCAGAGGGGATCGGCCTGTACAGAACCGAATTTTTATATTTTAATAAAAGCGCTTTGCCTTCGGAAGAAGAACACTACCAGAACTATCTCAAGGTGGCGCAGAAAATGCTGCCTTACTCGGTGATAATAAGAACGATAGATCTTGGCGGCGATAAGCTTTCTCATCTCGGGCTGGAAGGCATTACAGTTGAAAATAATCCATTTATGGGACTTAGGGCTATCCGTCTTTGCCTTAAATATCCGTCAATATTTAAAACGCAGTTAAGGGGCATATTGCGAGCTTCGGCGGAATGCAAAATAAAAATAATGTATCCGATGATTTCCGGTATTAATGAGCTGCGCGACGCGAACAAAATCCTTGAAGAAACTAAGGCTGAACTGAGGAAGGAAGGCAAGAGGTTTGACGAGAATATTGAAGTCGGCGTAATGATAGAAGTCCCTTCGGCGGCTCTGACAGCCGACCTTATCGCGAAAGAGGCGGATTTCCTCTCCGTGGGAACCAATGACCTTATACAATACACTCTGGCCGTTGACAGGGTAAACGAGAATGTGGCCAACCTTTATGAGCCGTTGCATCTTTCTATCTTAAGGCTTTTAAAGACTGTGATTGACGCGGGGCATAACGCCGGTAAATGGGTCGGCATGTGCGGTGAAATGGCGGCTGACGCCACCTTTACCACAGTTCTTCTTGGCCTCGGGCTAAATGAGTTCAGCGTGTCCCCGGTTCAGATTCCCAAGATAAAAAGGATAGTGAGAAGTGTTTCTATAATGGAGGCAAGAGCTCTTGTCGCCGAGATTATGGAATGCACCGAGCAGGAAGAAATCATAAAAATAATAAAAAAACGCGAGTTTAAGGGGATGTCTAATTAAAGCTGCCCACAGCTTTAATTAAGAATATATTAATGCAGATAAGAAACTTTTGTATCATTGCCCATATTGACCACGGTAAAAGCACTTTGGCTGACAGGCTTCTTGAATACACCGGGACCATTTCAAAACGGGAAATGAAGGAGCAGATCCTTGACGGAATGGATCTTGAGCGCGAGAGAGGCATAACTATAAAGGCCAAAGCGATCAAGATGAATTACCGCGCCGAAAACGGCGAAGAATATATTCTTAATCTAATTGACACGCCGGGCCATGTTGACTTTACTTACGAGGTTTCAAGGGCCCTTGCCGCCTGCGAAGGCGCGCTGCTTATAGTTGACGCTTCTCAGGGTGTTGAGGCTCAAACTCTTGCCAACACTTATCTGGCCCGCCAATCCAAATTAAAAATTATTCCGGTTATCAATAAGATTGACCTCTCCACGGCGGATATAGAGTCAGCCAAGGAGCAGATTAGAGAGGGGCTTGATATTACCGACGAGCCGATTTTAGTCAGCGCCAAAGAGGGCAAGGGCATACCCGAAATTGTTGAGCGCATCATCAGCGATGTGCCGCCTCCTGAAGTGAAATCAGACGAGCCGCTTTCAGCGCTTGTTTTTGATTCATTCTATGACACTTACAGGGGCGCGATAATACTGGTGCGTGTGCTTGAGGGTGAAATAAGGCCCAAGATGAAAATTAAGTTTGTTTCTTCCGGCAGGCCTTACGAAGTGATTGAAACAGGGTATATGAAGCTAAAGACAATGCCATCGCAGTCCGTGCCGGCCGGGGAGGTCGGGTATGTCGTGGCCGGCATTAAGGATATCCATGACATAAGGATCGGCGATACGATTACGGAACTCTCCCGCCCGACAGCGCGGCCCCACCCGGGCTACAAAGAAATCAAACCATTTGTCTTCGCCGGGCTTTATCCTGTCAATTCCTCGGATTATGACAACCTTAAAACCGCGCTGGGAAAGCTGCACCTTTCCGATTCCTCTCTTTTTTACGGCCCCGAAACATCAACGGCGCTCGGCTTCGGCTTCAGGTGCGGATTTTTAGGTTCCCTCCATCTTGAAATCGTCAAAGAAAGGCTGGAAAGGGAATTTAATCTCAACCTCCTGGTAACGGCGCCAAATGTTATTTACAAAGTGCAGACTCATAAAGGCACCGCTGAAATTGACAATCCGGCCAAATTCCCGAATTACGGAGATATTATTGAGATTCAGGAACCCTATGTGCTTGCCACCATAATTTGCCCGTCGGAATTCCTTGGCCAGATTCTTGAACTCTGCCAGAAAAAACGCGGCACGCAGATACTGTTAAGATACATTGACATGAAGAGGGTTATTGTTAAATACGAACTGCCGCTGGCAGAGATTATAGTCGGGTTTTACGATTCATTAAAGTCCGTTTCAAAAGGATACGCGTCTTTTGACTATGAACATATAGATACAAGGCCCGGTGACCTGGTTAAGCTTGAAATACTTATCAATCAGGAAGTCGTGGACGCGTTTTCCGTCATTATTCACAAAGACAAAGCTTCAATGACGGCGCATTTCCTGGCTGAAAAGCTCCGCGGCATAATACCCAGGCAGATGTTTGAGATCCCCATTCAGGCGAGAGTCAATAACAAGGTTATTGTCAGGGAAAACATCAGCGCCATGAGAAAGGATGTTCTGGCCAAGTGTTACGGCGGCGACATATCCAGAAAACGAAAGCTTCTGGAAAAACAGAAAGAGGGAAAGAAGCGTATGCGCCAGTTCGGGAGAGTGGAAATCCCTCCGGAGGCTTTTGTCGCGGTTCTTAAAATCAGCGAGTAAGTTGACTCAATTTACCGGGAGATATAATGTTAAACAAATTGTGGCAGGTCATTAGTGAAAGCATGTACACCATGGAGTTTAAACTTTTCGTCGCGGGCATAGCGCTGTATTTTTTAGCCAGGCTTCTTCATAGATGGCTGGCTAAATCACAGGGCAAACCGTGGGGAAAACTGTATAAAGAAGTGTACGAATGGATAGAAACCGGCTGGTCGGCTGTTTTGCTGGCGTCATTTCTGATGTATTTTTTTGTCCAGGCCTTTGCTATCCCTTCAGGCAGCATGCGGGTTACCCTTCTGGAGGGAGACCATCTTTTCGTAAACAAGTTTATCTACGGTTTTCATATTCCCTTCAGCGGCGGGAAACGCTTCTGGCCCGCCAGGGAAGTAAAACGGGGCGATATTATTATTTTCCAGTGTCCGCCGGAGGCGCTGACTCTTGAGGAAAGAGAAAGGGGCGTCAGAAAGGATTTTATCAAGAGGTGCGTTGCCGTAGGCGGCGATGTCGTCCAGATAAAGAACAAGAAAGTTATCGTCAACGGTGAAGAGCTCAAAGAATCATATGTTTCATTTGTTGACGACGCCGTTTATCAGGGCGTAAATATTTACAGGAGCAGCGAAGAGTATCAGCGCGCCTGGGAATCCGGGAAATTCGCGAATTTCACTCCCGATATGGTCCGTGACAACCTTGGGCCTGTTGTTGTGCCTCCCGGGTATTATTTTGCCATGGGCGACAACAGGGACAGGTCTTTTGATTCAAGGTTCTGGGGCCCGGTTCCGGATAAGCTGATGAAGGGGCGCGCGCTTGTGATTTACTGGCCTCTCTCCAGGATCAGGGTAATAAAGTAAGCCGGAGGTGATATGTCTTTTACCGCATGGATAACAGTAGCGGCTGTTCTTTTGGTTATTGAAATAGTTACGCCGGGAGTATTCTTTTTCGCCTGTCTTTCATTCGGCGCGCTTCTGGCGGGGCTCAGCCTGTTTGTAAACACCGCCAACTGGGTACAGTGGCTGGTTTTCGTGGCCGTAAGCGTACTGTCAATATATTTTGTCAGGCCGCTGGCTCTAAAGCTCTTTAAAACCGGAGGTAAAAAGTTCAACGCCGACGCGCTGATTTCGCAAAAGGCCTGGGTTCTGGAGGCTATCAACCCCCCGAGCCTCGGTTTGGTCAAAGTGGAGGGGGAAACCTGGCGTGCCGAAGCCGAAGAGATTATACCCGCGGAAACTTATGTGGAGATAACCGCGGTAAAAGGCACCAGAGTTCTGGTGAAAAAAATATAGGAGAATAAAAATGCCTACGGGATTGATACTTGTAATAGTGGTTTTAGCCGTTATTTATGTTTTCAGGGCTTTAAGAATTGTTCAGCAGTACGAGAAGGCGCTTATAGAGACCCTCGGACAGTACACCAGAACCGCCGAGCCGGGCCTTGTGATTATATTTCCGCCCTTTCAGTCATTGAGAAAAGTGGATATGCGCGAGCAGGTCATAGATGTCCCGCCGCAGGATGTTATAACAAAAGACAATGTGCTCGTCACCGTTGACGCCGTCATCTACTTTCAGATTACCGATCCTACAAAAGTGGTTTATAATGTGGCCAACTTCGCGATGGCCGCTTTAAAGCTTGCTCAGACGAACCTGAGGAATGTGGTCGGCGACATGGAACTGGACCAGACGCTTACTTCAAGAGAAAAGATAAATGTCCAGCTCAGGATGGTCTTAGACGAGGCCACCGACAAATGGGGCGTCAAGGTCTCAAGAGTGGAACTGCAAAAAATTGACCCTCCGACCGATATCACGGATTCCATGTCCAAACAGATGAAGGCCGAAAGGGAAAAACGCGCCAATATCCTTGATGCCGAGGGCTTTAAACAGGCCGCTATTCTCAAAGCCGAAGGTTCCAAACAGGCCGCGGTGCTTGAGGCTGAGGGCAAGGCCGAGGCTATTAAAAGAGTCGCGGACGCAGAAAAGTATCAGATTGAGATCGTCTATGAAGCTATACATACTGGCAGACCTACCAGCGACCTGCTCGCTATAAAGTACCTTGAGACGCTGGAAAAAGTCGCTGACGGCAACGCCACTAAGATATTTCTTCCTCTGGAATCCAGCGGGGTTCTCGGTTCAATAGCGGGTATAGCCGAAGTCTTTAAGGACAAAAACAAGCCGGCGCCCGCGCCTAAAAATGGCTAAGCTCGGGCTTTATGTCCATGTGCCTTTTTGCAGGCGCAAATGCGGGTACTGCGACTTTTATTCAATTGTCCGCGACGAAGAACTTGTCAAAAAATATATTGCTGCCGTAGGGCGTGAAGCCGCTGAATATGCCGATATAGCGCCCGGGACTGTTTTCGCGGGCGGCGGGACGCCTTCCATGCTGTCTGCCGAAGAAATCACGGACCTGTTTAACGGTATTTTTTCTTCTTTAGACAAAAGATTAGTCAAAGAGTGGACTGTTGAGTGCAACCCGGAGTCTTTAGACAAGGACAAACTGCTGGCTATGAAGTCCTGCGGAGTAAACAGGTTAAGTATAGGCATCCAGTCCTTTAATGACGACGAATTGAGATATTTAGGCCGTGTGCACGACTCGGAGCAGGCAATAAGGGCTTACAACCTGGCAAGAGAGCGCGGTTTTAATAATATCTCCTGCGATCTTATCTACGGCCTTCCCGGACAGGACAAAGATCTCTGGAAGCGGAATCTCTCTGCCGCCGTAAAACTCGGTTTTGAGCACATTTCAATATATCCTCTTACAGTAGAACCCGGCACGGCGCTGTTTGAAAAGGCGCTGACTGTTGACGACGAGCTTCAGGCCGGCCTCTACACCTGGTCAATGGATTTTCTGTTGAAAAGCGGTTACGGCCAGTACGAAATTTCCAACTGGAGCAGGCCGGGTTTTGAGTGCGCCCATAATATTAATTACTGGGAAAACGGCGAATATATCGGGCTGGGGCCGGCGGCGGCCTCGCATCTGGATTTTCTCAGAAGCAAGAACGAGCCCGATATTAATAAATATGTTCAGGGAGCTGTTCAAAAGGTAGAATGCGAAAGGCTTGAGCCGGACGCGAAGCTGGGAGAAAATATTATGCTCGGCCTTCGCTGCGAGAAAGGTGTTGTGATAACGCCCAGGATCAAAGAGCTTTACGGCAGCGCGATAGACAAGCTTTACGGAGAGGGACTGGTGCAAATATCAGCTGATTTAATCTCTCTGACAAGTAAAGGGAAGCTTCTTGCTAACAGAGTGTTCGGAGAATTTATTTAATGGTTGAGAATATTGAAGTTTCAGTTGTAATTCCCTGTTTAAACGAAGAAAAGACTATAGCCTCCTGCGTGGATAAGGCTATGAAATCTTTTGCCGAGGGCGGATTGCGCGGCGAGGTAATAGTCGTGGATAACGGCTCAACGGATCAATCAAAAGCTATCGCCGCGGCCCGCGGGGCTAAGGTCATAGATGAAACAAGGAAAGGCTACGGCAGCGCGCTCAGGCGGGGAATTGATGAAGCGCAGGGCAGTTATATAATCATGGCTGACGGAGACGATACTTACGATTTCTCTTTGTCTCACAAGTTTGTTGGGAAACTCAAAGAGGGCTATGACCTGGTGATGGGTTCAAGGTTCAGGGGCAAAATACTCCCCGGCGCCATGAGCTGGTCCCACAGGTATGTCGGCAACCCGATACTTTCAGGTATGCTCAGGCTTTTTTTCGGAGGCACCGTATCGGATTCCCACTGCGGCCTGAGAGCTTTTACCAAAGACGCCTACAAAAAAATGGGGCTTCACACGACCGGCATGGAATTTGCCTCGGAAATGGTTATTCACTCGCTGAAAAAGAAACTTAAAATAGCCGAGATACCCATAATATATTACGCGAGGCTGGGCGAGTCCAAACTGGCCTCTTTCCGCGATGCCTGGCGCCATATGCGTTTTATGCTTGTATATTCGCCGGGTTATCTTTTTCTTCTGCCCGGGGCGGCTGTATTTACCGCCAGCTTCCTGCTCTCCTGCAGGCTTCTTTTGGGCCCTATTTACTGGCTGGGCAGGCCCTGGGATATTCATGTTATGGTTTTCTCAGCGATGTTTACCCTGCTTGGATGGGAGATATTAAACCTCGGCCACGCCGCTAAAATGTTCGCCTACGAAATATCGCTTGAGCAAAGCAGATACGCGCTGACCGCGTCAAAATTTGTCACGCTTGAGAAATCTCTGCTGCTGGGAACATTTTTTATATTGTCAGGTTTCGCGATAATGACTTTGATTATTTATAAATGGGCGAACAATAATTTCGGCGAGCTTTCCGAGGTAAAGACCGGCGTATTCTCTTTAACTCTCATAGTAATGGGTTTCCAGACCATCTTTACGGCGTTTCTCTCGGGAATGCTCTCCATAAAATACAGGTGATATGAAAGTATTTATTATCAACGAGCCTTTTGTGCCTGACTTCTGCAGGACGCAAAGATGGGCCGCCAGGACCAGAGGGCGGGTTTTGCGCGCTCCCGACTGGCTTGCCTATGCCGCGGCGGTCGTGGAGAGAGATATCCCGGGCGTTGAGGTAAAACTTTACGATTTTCCGGCCTTAAACTGGGATAAAACGAAATTAAAAGAGATTGTCTCCGCGGAAAAGCCTGATTTCGTCGTTCTTGATTCAACCACTCCTTCAATATTTTCAGACATTGAGTGCGCCCGCATAGTCAAAGACAACTGCGGAGCCGCCGTGATAATGGTCGGACCGCACTGTTCGTCGCTCCCTGAGGAAACATTAAATAAGGCCGCGGGGGCGGTTGACGCGGTCTGTATCGGCGAATACGATTACACGGTGCGCGATGTTATTGCCAACTATGGGAATCTAAGCGCCGTGCCAGGCATCTGTTATCTGGATAACGGCGCGCCGCGGCTGACAGCCTCCCGGGCTCCCATAGAAAAACTTGACGATCTTCCTTTTCCGGCGTGGAAACACCTGGACCTTAAAAAATACTTTGACGGCGGTAAGCTCTACCCGTACATTGACATAATTTCGGGGCGCGGCTGTCCCAACAGGTGCATCTTTTGCTTATGGCCGCAGGTTATGCACGGCTACCGTTACCGTTTCAGAAGCCCGGAAAATGTGGTGGACGAAATAGAATACGACATAAACCTCTGCCCCGGCGTTTTAAAGGGCGGGGAGTTTTTCTTTGAGGACGATACATTTACGGTTGATAAACCCAGGGCCCATAAAATATGCGACGAGATAATCAGAAGAGGCCTTAAACTGACTTTTTCTGTAAACGCCAGGGCTGATATTTATGACCTGGAATTGTTTTCTAAGATGAAGAAGGCCGGCTGCCGCGAACTGCTGGTCGGCTTTGAATCCGGCGACCAGGAAGTTCTTGATAAGATGCGCAAGAATATTAAACTTGAGGATTCCGCGCGATTCATGGAAATCGCTAAAAAGGCCGGCCTTGAGGTTCACGGCTGTTTTGTTTTCGGCCTGCCCGGGGAGACTCCGCGGACCGCTGAAAAAACCATAAAGTTCGCCTTAAGCCTCGGTCTTGATACCGTGCAGTTTTCGGGCGCCGTTCCTTTCCCTGGGACAGATTTTTTTAATATCTGCGAAACTAACGGGTGGCTTCTGACAAAAGACTGGGGGAAATGGCTGGACGCCGGAGAACAGCAGGGCGTGGTTTCATATCCGACCATCTCGCAGCAGCAGATCAATTATTTTGTTGACAAGGGCCTTAAGAGTTTTTATTTCAGGCCTTCATATATGATAAAGTTTCTTCTCAAGACCAGGTCTTTGCCGGATCTGTACAGAAAGTTCAGGGGCTTTGGCAACTTTATGTCGTATCTCACGGAAAAGATATTTTAATGCGCGGCATCGTTCTTGCCCAAATTGTGCGACAAAACAAGGCGAAATCCTTAATTTGATATATTCAATCATATAACCAGATTGTCATGCCGGAAATGCGTAGTCCGGCATCCACAACAAAGTCATTTATGAATGACTTTCTGAACTGGATACCCGACTGCAGCCTCGGGTATGACACCAAGAGTGTTAATTGAGTCAATTGAAAAACCTTAAACATTTTATGTCATTGCGAACCCGGAGGGTGAAGCAATCTCGCTTTTCCGTAGGTAAGGACGGGATTGCTTCGTCGTTTCACTCCTCGCAAAGACGGCCCGAAATACTTTTTCAACTGACTAAATTTGGACGGCAATAATGTGGTATATTGAAAAACTCGCGGCTCCGCTCAGCAGGGAAAAACTCCGTCTTTCCGGAAACAGGCTCATCGGCGAGGCCTCGGGCGTGAGTTTTGATATTAATGATATGGGGATACCGCTTTTTGGAGCAAAGGCTTGTTCAAAAGAAGCGAGGATTCAGGAAAAACATTATAAGAAGATCAATGAATCCTATATAGAGAACCTGGCTTACCCTCACACGGACGAATATACGCGTTATCTGGATAACAGGCTGTTGGCTCTGGCAAAACAGCGGAATTTTGGCGATGTAGCTGAACTCTGCTGCGGCAACGCTGAAGGCCTGGCTCTTTTAAAGGGCCGCCTCACTCACGGGCTTGGCGTGGATATATCAACGGAAATGCTTTCAGAGGCGCGAAAGAGGCTGCCGCAGGATCTATTTTATTTCGCGCAGGCTGACGCGGTTATGCTTCCTCTGGCGGACAGTTCGTTTGACTCGGTTATAATGCTGGGCGGCATACATCATATTATTGATAGAAAGGCGCTTTTCGGCGAAGTGCGCAGGATTCTTAAGCCCGGGGGAGTATTTTACTGGAGGGAGCCTCTGAGCGATAACTTTATATGGAAAGGGCTGAGGAGCCTTATTTACAGGCTTTCGCCTTCTCTTGATTTTGACACCGAAAGGCCTCTGGAGTTCTCGCGTGATTCAGCAGCGCTGGAAGAAAGCGGTTTAAAACTGCTAAACTGGCAGCGCTGCGGTTTTTTCGCGTTCGCTTTGTTTATGAACAGCGATATTCTGCACTTCAATAAACTGTTCAGGTTCGTGCCGGGTATCCGCGCTGTTGTTCGCGCCGTGGCAACGGTTGACGAGGCGCTGCTTAAAATATTCAATGAGTTCGGCCTGCTGGTAATAGGATCCGCCGTAAAACGGGAGGTTTAATGGATAATACTGTGATAAGCGTGATCGTCCCGGTATTCAATGAAGAGGACAGCCTCAAAGAGCTCTATGCCCAGCTGGTAGCGGTCCGCGAGAGCGCCAAACTGAACATGGAGATAATATTTGTTGACGATTCGTCAACGGACGGCTCAAAAAATATTTTAAAAGAGCTCGCCGGATCCGACAAATCGTGCAAGCTGGTCAGCTTTAATAAGAATTACGGACAGACAGCGGCCATCGCCGCCGGCATACGCGCCTCGCGCGGCTCAATTATCGTTACCATGGATTCTGACCTTCAGAACGATCCCGCCGACATTCCTATATTAATTGCCGGGCTCAACAATGGGGTGGATGTAGTCAGCGGCTGGCGCAGGGAAAGAAAAGACCCTTTTATCTCAAGGCTTCTCCCAAGTATGGCCGCTAACGCCATATTGTCTTTTATGACCGGCATTAAACTGCATGATTTCGGCTGCACGCTGAAAGCCTACAAAAGGGAATATATTGAAAATATCTCTATTCACGGCGAGATGCACAGGTTCCTGCCGGCATACTGCGCCTGGCAGGGCGCGAAAATAACCGAGGTTGTCGTAAACCACAGGCCGAGGAAATACGGTTCTTCCAAGTACGGTTTCGGTTCCAGGACTTTCAAAGTTACCTTAGACCTGCTGGTTTTAAAATTTCTGCTTTCATATATCACCAAGCCTATTTATGTTTTCGGCGGAGTGGCCTTGATTTCGTTTCTGGCGGGCGGCGCGGTGGGCTTATGGGCCTTGTATAGAAACTTGTACCTGAATGTTCCCTGGATGAATCCTCTGTTTTTTGTCTGGATGCTTTTCTGGGCCTTAAGCGTTGTTTGTTTCCTTCTCGGACTTCTGGCGGAGGTAATAGTGCGTTTTTATCTTGAGGTCAGGGGTTTTCCAGTATATAAAATCGCCGAGAAGGCAAATTTAGAATAATGAAAAAGGAATTGCTCGGTTATATCTGCTGCCCTTCGTGCCGTTCCCCGCTGGAGCTTGAGGGAGCCGTTGAAGAAGGCGCGGAGATCGTGTCCGGCAGCCTGCTCTGCCGCGCCTGCGGCGGAATATACGCTGTTGAAGGTGGCGTGCCAAATCTTTTGCTTAAACAGAAACTCGGCGACGAAAAAATAATGTCGCGCGGTTTTGAATTTGAGTGGAAATATTTCTTCAGAACCTCTAAGCCGTATTTTAAGCAGATGTTTTTAGAGTGGGTCGCGCCGCTGAAAGACGATGATTTTTCAGAGCGGGTTATTTTAGACGCCGGCTGCGGGATGGGGAGAAACAGCCTTATAGCGGCTTCAATGGGAGCAAAAGCGGTTATAGCTTTTGATATCCATGATGCCGTCAAACTGTTTTACGGCAGAAGCAAGGCTGTGAAGAACCTGCACATCGTTAAGGCCGACATATTTAACCCTCCTTTTAAGCGGGTATTTGATATTGTATATTCCGCCGGTGTTTTGCATCATACGCCCAGCCCTTCATTGGCTTTTAAAAAACTCTCAGAGCTGGTAAACCCCGGCGGTGTATTCTCCAGTTTTGTATACGGGCGGGAAAACAATTCGTTTATCGCGAAGGTGGTGTCTTTTTTCAGGGAGTCCGTGATATCCAGAATGCCCAACCTGTTTGTCCTGCTGTTGTCCTATGTTTTGGGGTTTCTGCTTTTTATTTTCCTTAAATTCGTTTTCACGCCCGTTAATTATGTTTTCAAACTTGCCGGTACCGGGAATTTTGCCGGCTATTTCAGGTTTCTTGCCGGGACCGATTTTGAATACAGCGTCCATGTGGTCTTTGACCATCTGGTCACTCCGATAGCTTCTTATCACGCTAACAGCGAAGTTGAGTCCTGGTACAGGGATAACGGGTTTTCGGATGTCAAAGTGTGGAACCGTTACGGTATCACTCATATAGGTTTTGGAAGGAAAAAATAAATGGCGTTTGTAATAAACCTGTTACTGCTTTTATTCGGAGCCTGGCCGCTTCTGGGCGGCAGCCCGGTGCAGTCTGCGCCGCTCGCGATAGCGCTGTACTACTACATACTTATCTACCTGCCCGGATATTACCTGTTAAAATACTTTCTTGAAAAAGACAAGTACTCAATGCTTGAACTGATTCCCTTAAGCCTCTGCGCCGGTTACATATTTATTCTTCCCTGGGTGTTTCTCTCTTACACATTTAATCTGCACATATCGGTTTTACTTAAGCTTTATATCGCGGCAGTCGCCCTGGCGCTGTTGGCGGACAAGTTCCTTGCCGGCGCGAAGCAGGATTTCTCTTTCAATAAGATACAGGTCAAAGGCTGGTATCTGTTCGGTTTGGCGGCGGTGCTCGCGGCGGCCGCGATAATGTCAAATTATTACGGCGGCTTTATAAGCGGGAATTTTCTGCCACATGTAAGCCAGATCAGGAAGCTGGCTGAATTCGGGGTTATTGAGCAGCGGTCGTGTTATTTTAAGGATTTTTTGTACGATCCGAATGTTTACAGCAGTTATTATGTGTTTCTTTCTTCTTTATCCTGGATAACTAAGATAGACCCGGTAAAGATATGGATTTTTCTGCCCCAGTTTATTTTTCCGGTGGGCCTGCTGGCGAACTTTGTTTTCGCGGGAAGAGTTTTAAAAAATTACGCCGCGGCTCTGTTGTATGTAGCGGTATATTTCGTATATTACGCGCTGTATAACCCGGGCGGCCCAGCGGACGGCCACGCGTGGCTTCAGTCGGAGCTTTCCGCCTGCAACAACTACATCGCGATGGGTATTTTCCTTCCTATGATATTCCTTGTGCTGTATGATTATCTGGAAGAGAAGAACAAAAAGCTCCTCTATCTTCTGCCGCTTTTATTTCTCGGGCAGGGCGCGGTTCATCTTTATGTCCAGTCAAAGACCTATTTCATTCTCTTTTCGCTCCTGTTTATGGCGTTTCTCATCAGGCCAAGGCCGTTTGACTGGAAGACACTGCTAAAACCCGTCGCGTTCTCTCTCGCGGGTTTCGTCCTTTTTATATATGTGTTTTTTCTGCTTCAGCCTAACATTAACCCGGCATACAAAACGGCGGGCGGGACCGGCGGCGGCCTGCCTATGGTGTTTTTCGGCAAGTGGCCTCTGGTAAATCCTTTGCTCACTTTGCTCAACGACCCGGTAACCATAGCGGCCTGTATATTTTTCTTCCTGCTTGTGCCGTTTGTTAAGAGCGATTTTCCGGCTTTTTATATTTTCGCGATTGTTTCTTCCGTTTCTTTTATAATTTTTAATCCGCTGATGCTTCGTTTTGGAGGAATACTCCAGCCTTCCTACGAGAGAATAACCAGGCTGTATAATATTATCCCTTTTGCCCTGATGCTGGCTTATCCTCTGAGCAGGGCTTTTGAAAATAACGGTAATTATTTAAGGAAGTACAGGCGTTACATAGCGATAGCTCTTGTCGCGGCGCTGGCTTTTACGCTGAAGGATGTTCCAAAACGCCTCGGAGCGATAGTTTATAACAAGAGCAATTCGCTGCTTGAGCTTGGGAGGAACAAACCTCTTTACGATCTTATCAGGGCGCATATCCCGGCCGGCTCGGTGGTTATGATTAACGAGCCTCTTACTACCTGGTGGACGACCTATTTTCCGCACTACATTGTGGCTCATGCTTTTGGTTTTGTTCTGCCTCCCAATATGGATCAAACTCAGAGAAAAAAAGACCTCGCTGATTTTTATGCCAATCCGTTTTCGTCTCAAGGCGAGGAGATTCTGCGTAAATACGATGTAAGTTACATTTTCTTTATGGCCGCGGAATTAAAGCCCTTTGATGCCGCTAAGGCCGGTTTTCTGGAAAGAGTTTACGCTAACCCGCAGTTTGAGATTTTTAAGGTGAAAAGCAATGCCGGACAATAATCCTCTTGTCAGCGTCATCATCCCGGCCTATAATTCGGAGGCGACGGTTGCCAAATGCCTTGACAGCGTGCTTTCGCAGGACTATAAAAACATTGAACTCATTGTTGTTGACGACGGTTCAACTGATTCAACTCCTGCGATACTCTCCTCCTATGAACAGCGCCCGGGCGTAAAGGTAATAAAGGTCATAAACGGCGGGCCGTCAAAAGCCAGAAATCTCGGAATACAATATTCAAAAGGGGAATTCCTTGCCTTTACGGACGCGGACTGTATTGTGAAGGCTGACTGGATAACCAGGCTTCTTGAATGTTTTAACTCGGATGCGGTAGCCGGAGCCGGCGGCGACCAGCTGAGCCCTCCAGATGAGACAGGTTTCGGAAAAACCGTTAACGATTTCATGAGGGCCATCGGTTTTATTTCGGACTACATCAAAGACAAAGCCGGCGGTCCGGCAAAGGTTGTCTCCCATAATCCAACCTGTAATGTTATGTACAGGCGCGAAATCATATCAAAGCTTGGCGCTTTTCTTGAAGAACTCTGGCCCGGCGAAGATGTGGAATTGGATTACAGGATAATAAAGGCCGGGCACCGGCTTCTTTACACTCCGGGCGCCGTTGTGTATCATTACAGGCCAAAAACCCTGGCGTTATTTTCAAAAATGATGAACCGCTACGGTTACGCGCAGGCGTTTCTTGTAAAGAAATACGGTTTCTGGCGTGTGCTGCATTTTGTTCCGGTCATATTGCCTCTGCTTGTCGTTTATGACGCCTCAATATGGGCCTACGATCTGCCGCTGTTCGTGCTGACAAATGCCATTGGTGCCGCGCTAATCTATCTGTATTTCTCCGTAAAAAGCGGTTCTGCCGTTAAAGGGAGCCGGTATTTTGTTCTGTATTTTGTGACGCTCTTTTCCTGGCTGAAGGGATTTTACTTTGAAATACTGAGGAAGAAATAATGAAAGTATTGTTGATTTATCCAAACCGCGAGCAGTACATATTCGGGATAACTCCCCATGTCTATATTGAAGCCGATGCCGGCAATTATCCGCCCATCGGCCTCCTTTATATCGCGGCCTATCTAAAGAAACACTCGGATATTGAGGTCTCGGTTCTTGACGCCTATACCAGGAACTTAAGCCGCAGTCAGATTAAGGACGAGGTGAGGAGGCTCTCGCCTGATATCGTCGGGGTTTATTTTTCCACCTATTACCTTTATGACAGCGTTGACCTGATTTCGGATATTAAAGAAGTAAATCCCGCGATAGTCACAGTCGCCGGCGGGCCGCATTCAACGCTTTTTCCGCGCGAAGCCGTAAAAGTTAAGGGCGTGGACTATGTTATGACAGGGGAATCCGAGGAAAGCTTTTTAAAATTCGCCCGGCTCATTGAAACCGGGAAATTTAATGAAATTGACGCGCTGGCTAATGTGCTTTCCTTGTCGTCGCCCTCCGATAAGGCCGTATGCGACGGCAAGTCCGAGAATCTTGACGAACTGCCTTTCCCTGCCAGAGAGCTTCTGGATACCGCTTCTTACCGCTCCATACTTGCAAAGAGAAACCCGATAACAACCGTAATTACTTCCCGCGGCTGTCCCTTTAAGTGCCATTTCTGCTCAAATATTGAGAGCGGGAAAAAAGTGCGCTACCGTTCCGCTTCTAATGTGGTTGACGAACTTCAACTGCTTGTAAAGGATTACGGTATACGCGACTTTCTGCTTTTTGACGAGCTGTTCACTTCCAACAAGGAAAGAACACACCATATCTGCGACGAAATACTGAAAAGAGGCCTCAAAATCCGCTGGCACTGCAGAAGCCGAGCCGATGTTTTAGACCGGGAGCTTGTTGCAAAAATGAAGAAGGCCGGCTGCAGGCTTATTCAGTTCGGCATTGAGACCGGCAACCAGCGTCTGCAGAAAGCTATTAACAAGAACCTTAACCTGGAAAGCGTCAGGGAAACCGTAGCGATGGTCTATGACGCCGGTATATACACCTATGGCGATTTCATGTTCGGCCTGCCGGGTGAGACCGCCGAAGAAACAGCTCAGACGCTTGAATACGCCAAATCCCTTAAGCTTGATTATGTGGCCTTCGGAATGTTTCACCCGGTGCCTGGAAGCTATTTTTACGGCCAGGGCCTCGCGGAAAATAAATTTGAGGACTTCTGGATGAAATACATCCGCGACAGAAACTATATAATAGAGGATCATTCCTGGACCGGCAGAGACCGCGAGAAGTTTCATTTGATGATGGCGGCGGCATACCGGAAGTTCTATTTTCGCCCGGGATTTATTTTCAAAAAAATTATCAGGTTAGATTCGCTTTCGCAGCTGGCCTGGCAGGCGAAATCAGCGGTCAGGGTATTCTCAAACTTAATCCTCAAAAGGTTTAAATGAAAATTCTTTTCATTGATCCCAGGGGCGATGTCTCGGGTATTAATGCCGGCATAGGCTATCTCGCCGCGGCCCTTAAATCTTGCGGCCACGAGGTTAAGGCGCTGGATTTCAATAATAATACCGAAGATGAAGCCGAGAGGCTGGCAAAAGCCCTGGCCTGGAAACCTGATATAGCCGCGTTTTCCGTGAAAACCAATACGGTGCCGGAAGCGGCCCGTCTGGCAGGAATATTTAAGGATGCCGGCGCGGTTACTATCGCCGGAGGCCCGGGAGCGACCTGCGAAAAAGAGGGCCTGCTTGCCGATAACCCGGTATTTGACTATGCCTTTTCCGGCGAGGCTGAAAACGCCATAGCGGCATTTGCCTCCGCGGCGCCGGGAGGCGATCTCTCAGGCCTTTCCGGCCTTTGCTTGAGGCAGGGAGGCAAAAGCGTCTGCAACGGAACGAGTCTTGTTTCTGACCTTGATTCCCTTAAGTTCCCTGATTATTCGGATTTTGACACCGTGGCTCTGTTAAAGGAAAAATACCCTCTTGTGACAAGCAGGGGCTGTCCCTACGACTGCACCTACTGTTCGGTAAATAAAATAAGCGGAAGAAAATGGAGATTCAGAAGCGCCCGCAATGTAATTGACGAGCTTGCCGCCGCGAAAATAAAATACGGCATTAAACAGTTTGATATAGCCGATGACAACTTTACCATGGATATGGGGCGCGCAAAGGAGATCTGCCGCCTGCTGATAGATGAAAAAATCGGCCTGCGCTGGTCCTGCATAAACGGCATCAGGGCCGACCGGGTTGACGCCGAACTGCTCGCTTTAATGAAACGCTCGGGCTGCGGGGAAGTCTGGTTCGGCATTGAGAGCCTCAATGAACAAGTTTTTGACGGCATAAAGAAAGGCGAGAAACTTGAAAGCATAGTCAAAGCGGTTCGGCTCGCCAAAGACAGCGGCCTTGAGGTATGCGGATTCTTTGTCGCGGGCCTGCCGGGCAGCAGTTACAACTCAGATATGGAAACGCTCAGAAAAGCTAAAAAGCTCGGCCTTGACGAGATGCTCTGGAGCCTGGCCACCCCTTATCCTCACACTGAGTTTTATGAGTGGGCGAAAACCAATGCCCGGCAGATCGGGGATTTCAGAGAGGTAAGCTTTTTTAAGCGCCCCAGCGCGGTAATTGAGACAGACGATTATCCCGCGGCCTGGCGCCTTGAGATGTTTTACCGCGGCAACCTCGCGGGCTATTCGTACAGCTGCTTTTTTCCGAAAAATATCGGTTTGCGCGATATCATTCGTTTTGCTTTTTATATTATCAGGTATGATTTGCCGAGACTGCCGGCGCACGCCGCCAAAATTCTTTTCGGAGCCCATCATAGAAAACATTTAAAAGAACTCTTAAAACGGATTTAATAATGAAAATAGCTTATGTTTCAAATTATCTGCCGGGATTTCATTCCCATGTGGGTGGCGCTGAAAAGGCTTTAAAACAGACGGCCGAACTTGCCCGTGCAAAAGGGCATGAGCCTGTTTTTTTCTCTCTGCCCGCGGGGAGCCGCGCCAACGGCCTTTATCAGATAAAAACTTTAGAGTCATATCTTCCTTTTCTCTCCAGACTCATTGAAATTCTAAAATGGTACATATTTCAGTTTGATCCCGTCGCGTATTTTGGTGCTTTGAAAGCCTTAAGGATGGCAAAGCCTGATATAGTCCATCTGGGCAACTTTCAGTTTCTGACTTTTTCCGTAGTCGCGGCGGCCCAAAAACTCGGGATACCGGTTATAGTTTCAATTTACGATTACTGGTATTTCTGCCCGCTTACGACGCTTATCCGGTATGATACAAAGGCCTGCCGTTTGTTCCACGGGCCGGAGTGCGTAAAATGCACCCCGAAAACCTTCAGCGCGGCGCAGAGCGTTTTGTTGCGCTTCCGTAAGGATCTGTTTAACAAGTATTTAAATATGGCGGACAGGTTCATTGTTTTGTCGGAATCGTCCCGCTCCATACTCAACGCTTACGGAATACCATTCAACAAAATAAATGTTATCAGGTTTTCCGTACAACCCGAAGCCGCCGCGGCGCGTGCCGATAAGGCCGAGGAAGACAGCGTTTTGTTTATCGGCTGGAAGCAGAAAAGAAAGGGTTTTCATATTCTGCTGGAAGCCATGAAGAAAATAGTTAAAGAGAAACCTTCGGCTAAACTGACAGCTCTTTTGCAGGATGTAAAATGGGAGAAAGATTACGAGAAGCAGATTGAATCTCTTTTATCCCAACTGCCGGAAGGCTCTGTTGTTATTGAAAAGGGGCAGAAAGACAAAGCATATATTGACCGGCTGTTTTCTCGGGCCGCGGTAGTGGCGGTGCCGGAACAGTGGGAGAATATGTCGCCGCTTATAGTAATAGAAGCGATGCTTAAAGGGAAAGCGGTCGTGGCGTCTGATCTGGGCGGAATTCCCGAGTTTATAAGTTCCGGGAAAGACGGCCTGCTTGCCGTTTACGACGACGCGGATGATTTTTCTAAAAAAATATTGTATCTTTTTGGCAATAAGGACAAGGCCGCGGAGCTCGGCGATAACGCCAGGGCAAAGGTTGAGCGGCTGCTTTCGGAAAATATAATAGCGGAAGAACTGAATACGGAGTATTCCAAATGGATAAAGCGGTAATTCTTGCCGGCGGCAAGGGCCTTAGGTTCGGCTCGGACGCGAACGATGTTCCAAAGCCCATGGCCGAGGTCTGCGGTAAACCTATAATTCATTATATCGTGTCCATGCTAAAAGGCCTGGGCTTTAAGAAATTATATGTCGTGGTCGCCTATAAAAAGGAAGTCATAATAGATTACCTTTCCGGCGGCCGCTACGGGCTTGATTTTGAGTTTATTGACAACAGCAATATCAATAACCTGGTGAAAAGCGGACTCAGCGACGCCGTACTGCTTTTAAAGGAAAAAATCAAAGAGCCGTTCATGACTATTTTGGGCGACGAGATCTACGCCGGCACTTCCCATAAAGCTATGATAGAGAAATACGAATCCGGCGCGGGCTATTCATCGGTGATCGCGGTGCACAGAGCAAAGGATATTGAGGAAGTAAAAAAGAATTACTCGGTTATGACGGACAAGAGCGGGCTGATTGTTGACCTGGAGGAAAAGCCGCAAAAACCCTGGAACGACCTTATCGGCTGCGGAACTTATATATTTGACTCTGAAATATTCGGCTACATAGAAAAGACCCCGGTTTCAGCCAGAAGCGGCAGGAAAGAGCTGGCCGACACCATGAAGCTGATGATACGGGACAACAAAAAAATATTCGCGTTTGATATCGCCGGGCAGTACCTCAATATAAATTATCCGGAAGACATCGCGAGAGCCTGCGCGATAATGGGAGCTAAATAGTGGAAATTATAGACTCAAGACGGCTAAAGCTTATCGCGATGGCGTGGTCGCGCTTAAAGTATGTTTTATACCACCTCTCACGGCTTGATTTCGCCTCCGCCTACAACTATGTATGGGTGTCAATGTTCACGCGCGACGCCGGCCTCGGGCTTGCGGACTGGATATACAGGATAAACCCTTTCCTCGCGCCGTATCCTAAAACCATGGAGGTGGAAGTTACCACCAGATGCCATCTGAAATGCAGGATCTGCGAGCATTCCTACTGGAAAGAACCGGCGCGGGATATGTCTTTTGACGAGTTCAAGCGCGTTGTGGACCAGTTTCCGGACCTTAAGTGGATCGGGCTTACGGGCATCGGTTCTTCCTTTATAAATAAAGATTTTCTTGCCATGCTGCGCTACCTTAAATCCAGGAATGTTTTTATTGAATTTTTTGATACCTTTGACCTTGTGGACGAAAAAGTATCGCGGGAGCTCGTGGACATAGGCGTTGACAAAATATGGGTCTCCATGGATGCCGCTACAAAAGAAACCTATGAATCCATACGCGTGGGGGCCAGATTTGAACGGACGCTCGGCAATATCAATAAATTGTTCGCCGAAAAGAAAAAACGCGGACGCAGGCTTCCCGAGGTCTGGTTTCACTACATCATTAATAAGGACAATGTCGCCGAGATGCCAAAATATGTGGATCTGGTTAAACAGATTGCTGACGGCGGAAACAATTACGCCACGCTTATTTATTTTACCTCTCTGCTGTATTTCAACGAGGTTAAGGATTTGATTCCTCAGATACCCGCCGAAACAAAAGCCGAGGTTCTAAAAAAGGCTCACGAGGCCGGAATTTTTGTGAACTGGAACGAGAATGTTTCCTGCGACAAGCCCATAAGGGACTGCACCAAATGGGTGGAACCCTTTGTGCTTGTGACAGGACATGTTCAGCCCTGCTGCGCGATGAATATGGCAAACGACAGGGAGTTTCAGAAAGAGAACAGCTGGGGCAACCTGCTGACCGAAGATTTTAAAGACATCTGGGACTCGCCTAAGGTTAGGGAGTTCAAGAAGCGGATAAACTCCAATATCCGGCCCGCCGTATGCAAAAACTGCAGAATTTACCTCTCCAAATAGAATGTCCTTATTCCTCTTATAATTTTCTTTGGCGAGCAAGGAAAGTTAATAAAGAAACTTGTGACGCCTCGCCGTCTCGGACCAGGCCGTCATTCCAGAAATTTTCTGTCTGGAATCCACAACGGCCGTCGTTCTGATCTCCCGCAGGGAGAGAAGAATCTCGTTGTTGGATGAAAAACGAGACCCTTCACTTCGCTCAGGGTGACTTTACATGTTTTGGGAAATCTTCACAGTCAGCCCTGAGCTGGGGATTTGCCGATGTCATAAGCGCTGAAGAGACAACGCTAAAGCTGATGCTGGATAACCCTATGTTCGGCACAGCATCGGGATTATTGAAAAACAGCGCAACAAAATCCATGTGGCTTGTTGTGACAAAACTGGACATGGGCGAATCGCCTCAAGCCGATATAGTAGTTGAATTGTTTGGACCTGATCGTATTAGTCCAGGGCAGACAATTACCTACACTATTGAGGTGAAGAATAATGGATTGGCGTCAGCAAATGATATAAGTTTAATTGCAAAAACACCTGAACGCTCGCAATTCATTTGTGCTTCCGGGAACTATATATATAACGAACTGGCCCATTGGGTTACCAACAGTGAATATTATAATGTTTCAGTGCTTAGATGGGACTTTACAGAATTGCCTGCAAAAACAACAACAAAGATAACTATGACAGTGAAGCTCAATTGGGGGATTAGTTGGGGCGCAAATATGCAGGTTGAAACATTTGCAATGCCAAAATCCAATGCTGATGAAATATTCCCATTACCGTATCCGGACTATGGGACAGATGATGATTAGAATAGTGTTTCTATTTTAGGAGGATATATATGAAATTATTGCACAGTGCATTTATTGTATTGTTTCTGATTTTGCCAAAACTGAATGCCCAGGAGGTTCAGCCTAAGCTTCTTTGGAACAAGCAGTTTGAAATGCCTATTCAGGACATTGCAATGAGTAAGGACGGTTCAAGAATTGTTGTTGTAACTGAACCGAAAATAGAAATTATCAAAGACAAGCGCTATGGCGAAGGTAGAAAAACATGGAAAGGCGGTAATAAGCTATTTTACTTAGACAACACAGGTAATGTTTTATGGGCATATGAATGCAATGAAGCCAGGCCTTTAAAAAGAAAAGCATCTGAAGTTGTTAGTGAAGATGGATTTAAGATGGAATTGTCAAAAATTAGTGATGACGGAAAATATGTGGCCTGTAAAGTCATAAAGATATATTCGGAAAAACCATATTCAGATAATTCTCAATTGTGGCAGCCAAAAGAAATCGTTCAAACACTGTTTTTTGGTTCAGATGGTAAATTATTTTGGTCAAACGATAAATATAATATAGAAGAAATATCACCTGATAATACATATTTACTTGCCATGATAAATAAACCCGATGAGAATAGTATGGATCATTGCGCGCTACTTGGGGTTGATGGTGCAGTCATCAAAGAAATTGATAGTGAAGTTAGCGGCCGTTCGCTTACAAAAATAATTAGTGGCGGGGAATATGTTTTTATTGACAATATGATTTTGGATAGAAAGGGCAATGTTTTTTTCAGACAAACAAACCCTTTTGTTTTATGGGAATATATTAGTGAAAATGAAGAATATGCGCTTGGGGTAGTATATAATGACCTAAGTGATGCAAGTATTTTAGAAGGGGATTACTCTAAAGGTTTTGCATGCTTTGATATTAAAAACAAAAAAATATTGTGGTCAAAAGAAAAACATAAAAAACCGAATATAAAAAGATGCTTTATTTCTACTAAAGGTGTGAATGAATATTTTATAACTTTCTCTGACCAAACTATAAATAGTAGTGAATCGGGAACAGTAAATATATATGATTTAAAGACCGGGGATAACCTGTTTTTATGGGGGATAAAGTCAGAGAATTTCGGAATTATGCCATATTTCTTTCAATGCGCAACAGTTAATAACGGTGATAATTTAATGTTGTATGAAATTATGAATAGATCGTTTATTTATTCAATAACTACAGGTGATTTTATGAGAGAATTTATAAGCGATATAAATGCAATTTCTGTAGATAATGGATTTGTGATTTCGATAAGTCAAGATAATTTAAACCTAAAATATTATGATACGGGTGACACATTGAAATGAAGTATAAATTTATTTTAGATTTGATTTTATTTTTGTTTATTATGGTCTTATGTAATATTTTGTGCGTATTGACCTTCCCCCGTGTTATGTGCCAGTGTTAGGTAGAGTCATTAGATTCTCCGGCATTTTACAATCCTTTTTAATAATACTATAATCTTACCGTTATGCCCGAGATTAAATCAAAAAAAGTTTATATTTTTTATACATCTAACAGTAAGATGTATCCCTATTTCCCGAGCTCCGCGCTTGCCATTTCCGGCGTAATGCTTAAAAGCGGTTATGAGCCGGTAATAATTGACACCGAACTAAATTCTAAGTGGGCGCAAACAGATCTCTCTGACGCGCTTTGCGTCTGTATAAGCACCTTCACCGGCCCCTGGCTTAAAACCGCAATTCAGGCCGCCGGTATGGTGAGAAAAAATTATCCCGGCCTTAAAATTCTCTGGGGCGGGCCGCATGCCATAGCGCTTCCCGAAGTTACCGCCAAACACCACCTTGTTGACTGCGCCTGCTATACAGAAGGGGAAAATGTGATTGTTCCTCTGCTGGACAGCGTTTACAACGGAACCCCTTTTAGTGAAGTAAAAGGCGTAATTTTTAGAGATGAGCGCGGCGTTATAGTTAAAACCGATTTGCCTGCTGAAGTTGAGATGGATTCCCTTGAACTGCCGCCTTACCAGCTTCTGGATCTTAAGCTTTACTCCATAAAAGAGGGCAGGGTGTATTATCAGACCAGCAGGGGCTGTGTTTTTAAGTGCAGGTTCTGCTCTTACGAGGCCGGAAAAAAATGGCGTTCAAAAACCCCCGAAAAGGTAATTGAAGATTTTAAGAAAATCATATCCATGTTTAATCCCGAGGAGTTCCAGATTTTTGACGGGAATTTCTTTGTGGACCTTTCACGGGTGAGAAAAATACTTGAAAAGAAGCTGGAGCTCGGGCTGAAATTCAAGTGGAGCGCTTACTGCCGCTTTGACACCTTCTCTCGCTTGGACGAATCCATGCTTTCTCTGCTTAGAAGCTCGGGCTGCTGCGAACTAAAGTTCGGAGGCGAGTCCGGTTCTCCGAAAATCCTGAAGTATGTCCAGAAAGAGACCAAGCCCGAACAGATAATTTACGGTGTCGGCAAATGTTTTGAGTACGGCATTACGCCCACGCTTTCATTTATGACCGGATTTCCCGAAGAGGGCGACGCCGAACTCGGCGAAACTCTGGCGCTTATAAATAAACTGCGCCGCGAGTATCCCAAACTTGCCATCAACGGGCTTTTCATGCTCCAGCATCTCCCCAATACGCCGCTTACCGACGAGATACTTGAAAAATACGGCATAGAGCATCCCAAGACCATGGAAGAATGGGTTGATTACCATTTAATTTGGACTAAAAAAAGCGACTATCCTTGGATGAATAACAGAGAGTATTCCAAACGAAAAACGCTCTCTTCCATAATGAGCTACCTCTACCTCTCAGGTGTGCTTGAGAACCTGCCGAAAAAACAACGGGCCGGAACTGTCTTAAAATCCGATATGGTTTTCGCGCTTTTTAAAGCAGTGAATATGATAGTCAGAAAAGTTTTTGTGAAACTGCGCTGGGATATGGGTGTCACGGCCTTGCCCGTTGAGTGGCGAGTCTGGGACTACATCAGGGAAGACATTCTGAGGATGTGCTGATATGGTAAAGGTGGCTTTAATTAATCCCGGCAAATCACAGCGTTTCGCGGTTCAGGAACCGCTTAACCTCGGTTTTCTCGCCGCCTACCTTGAAAAAAACGGCGCTCAGGTAAAAATATTTGACCAGCTTTCAGGCCAGGATGTGCCCGCGCTTCTTAATGACTTTAAGCCCGATGTGGCCGGCATTACAAGCACAACTCCCGTGGCCTATGACGCCTATGCCGTAGCCGACCACTGCAAAAGCAGGGGGATTCTTACCGTCATGGGCGGTGTTCATCCCTGGATGTTTCCCGAGGAGGCCCTTGAGCACTGCGACATTGTGGTAAAAGGCGAAGGGGAAAAGGCGCTCGTTGATATTGCGCTTCACAACAAAAGGGACCGCGTTATTGAGGGCGGCTATATAGAGAATATTGAGGAGATACCCTTTCCGGCGCGCCATCTAATGGACATGGAACGCTACCTCTACTGCAAAAAGTATGTGCCCTACATTCTTCATCTGCCCTATGTGCCGGCCAACGCGAAAATTATTCATATACTTACAAGCCGCGGCTGTCCTCACTCGGAATGTATTTTCTGCCACAACTCGTTCAAACGCTTCCCGTACCGGGCTAACAGCGCCGAGAAGGTCATTGAGGAAATAAAACAGCTTAAAAAAGATTACGGTATAGAAGCGCTTTATTATGTGGAAGACGATTTCTGGACGGACAAGGAGCGGGTTGTCAGGATTTCCGAGCTTCTGATAAAAGAGGGTCTTGATAAAATAGTCTGGGGCGCGAGCGCGCGGGTGGACCAGATAGTTGGGACAGAGCCCGAAATACTTAACCTCGCCAGAAGGGCCGGGTGCAGGTCCATAACAATGGGTTTTGAGTCAGGGTCTCCTCGCATGCTTGAGGAACTCAAAAAGGGTTTTACCATAGAACAGGCACACGAGGCTATAAGGCTCATTAAAAAGGCAGGCATAATCGTTCACGGCAATATAATAGTCGGCGGGCCTGGCGAGACTTTACGGGACGCGGAGCTGTCCCGCGAGTTTCTTAAGAAAACTTCTATAGTAACGCCGGAAATATATATATTCACGCCCTATCCCGGGAGCCAGGTATGGTGCAGGCTTGAAGCCGAGCAGAAGATAGACAGGAAATTTGACTGGAGGCGTTTTAACCAGGAAGAGCTGATAATGAACCTTTCAAATATACCAACAAAGGCCTTAAACAAGCTGCGCAGTAAAATGTATTTATCGTATTATCTTTCGCATCCCGTCTACGCGCTTAAATTTATTCTAAGCGCCCTGAAACACCCCGTTTCTACGGCGGACAAACTCGTTCACACGCTCAAACCGGTATTTAAACTATGAAAAAAAACCGTCAGAAACAACAGCCCTCAAAGCCTGAGGCCGCCCCCTCGGCAGTTCTCTTTCATCCGCTGCTGCTGGTTCCTTTTCTCGTCTGGGGCTATTTTGTCTTGGCGAATTATTTAAAGACTTATCCGGCGGGCTTTAATTTCGGCGGCATGTTTTTTTTCGGCGCCGAAAATGTTTCACTGATGAATATTTTTAACCTGCTCTCCTATGTGCCCCATTTTTTGTTCGCGGCGTTCCTGTTTGTTTCGGCCTTCGGGCTGGGCAGGTTCGCGCTCAATGTGTTTAAAATAAGCTCGCTGGAAGAAGGGGAATATATTTATTCAACGGCGCTGGGCCTTTGCCTGATAATCTATTCCACCCTCTTAATCGGAAGCCTCGGCCTGCTGTACAAACCCCTGGTTCTTATCCTGCCGGTATTCGGTGCGGTTTACGCTTTTGCCAAAGCCTCTGTTAATAAGCCCGTTTTGTCGTTTTCGGTCTCAAAGATCCCGTTTCTTATGAAAATCCTGCTTCTGATAGTGGCAGCAGAACTTGTTTTTACCCTTATCGGCTCACTCGCCAACGAAACTTTTTATGATTCATTAAAATATCATATCGGCGTTCCGCATTACTGGATACTAAACCACAAGATTTCGGCTATCCCAAATTTTGAGTATTCCTATTACCCGGTAAATATCCATCTGTTATATATGCTGGGGCTCATGTTCGGCAACGATATCACCGCCAAGCTCATACATTACGCTTTCGGCATTTTAAGCGCCGCCGCTATTTACCAGTGGAGCAGAAAAAGGTTTTCCAATGAAACCGGCGTTATGGCGGTTCTCATTTTCTTCTCGGTACCGTTTGTTTACATGGTGATGTGGAAAACCGCCATTGAGCTCGGCCTCGCGTTTTTTGAGACCATGGCTGTTTTAAGTTTTATTAATTTTCTTACCGAGGCTCCCGAGAAAAAAACCAGGTGGGCTGTGCTCTCGGCTCTTTTCTGCGGCACGGCTATCGGGGGGAAATATCTGAGTGTTTACTCGCTTATAGCCATTGTCGCGGCCGCCGCGGTGTATTTTATCGCCAAAAAACAGGTTTCAAAAAGAAATTTGTACTACGCGGGGCTGATAGTCTTTGTCTCCCTTTTTCTTGTCGCGCCCTATCTTGTCAGGAACCAGATACTGACTGGCAAGTTCGCTTATCCCTATAATATCGGATTTAAGAGCGAGATTACGGCCTCGCTGAGAGATGTTCAGGTGGATTTCAACGACCCTCCAAAACCCGACAGGACTATTAAGAACTTCCTGACTCTGCCGTGGTACCTTACAATGGGAGCAAAAACCCAGGAGCCGCTTTCCGGGGCTTTGCTGCTGCTTTTCGTTCCCTTTATTTTTCTTTTCAGGAACTCCGACGAGAAAATAAAGTCCCTGCTTATTTACTGCGGAGTATATTATTTTCTGTGGTTTTATGTAAGAACCTATTTTCGCTACATCGTGCCGCTTATGCCGGCATTGTCCATAGCGATAGCGTATTTTCTGACGGTTCCTAAACTCAGCAAGTATTTCAAGTTCATTGCCCTCTCGGCGCTTACGGTTTTGTTTGTCTCAAACCTGAACCTGCTGGTGATGACCGAGGCGGCTACCATGGATCCTTTACGGGTGGTGCTGGGCCTTGAAAGCAAAAAAGATTATCTTTCCACCAGCCGCCCCAGCTATCCGACGCCGTATTATCAATCGCTGGAATGGGCAAACCTTAATCTGCCGGATGGCTCCAGGATAATGTTCCTCGGCGAGTGCCGCGGTTATTACAGCGCGAATAAGTTTATTACCCATACCTTAAGCGATTACAACCCGCTGGTAGTCATGGCCTCCAGAGCCAATAACGGCGACGAGCTCTACAAACTGCTGAAAGCCGAGGGTGTCACGCACCTGCTGTTTAATGTTCCTGAAGCCCGCCGGATAGCATCCTATGATATGTTCCACTTTGAGCCGAAGGATTTAAAAGTGGTGCTTCAGTTCTGGGATAAATATGTGGCTCAGTTGTACGCCGAACCCGGCGATATGGCGGCGCCCCAGCAGGGGATTCATTCCATGAAAAAACAGCAGGCCCAGTGGTGGTCGCAGTATTCCGCTATGCCTCAGAACAGCGTCTATATTTACAGGATAATGGACAGCGAGGAGGCTTCAAAACCGCACCGCCCGCCTTTGAATTTTTTCCTGGACAAGGAGATTTATTCGGCGGACCGCTGGAAACGCTTTGAGGGACTTATAAGAAACGGCGGATAAAATTTTTCAGCATACTTGACAAATAAAAGGCTTGATTGTATAATATTAGCACTTTGAAGCTTTGAGTGCTAATATTGTTTTGAGGAATGTAAATGAGACAGGTCAGCCCCAAGGTTCAGGAAGACAGAAAAAGAAAGATTCTTCAGGCGGTTATACACCATTATATAAAGACCGCCCGGCCGGTAGGCTCAAGCATACTGACCGAAGAATACGACTTCGGCCTTTCCCCGGCGTCCATAAGAAGCTTTATGTCCGAACTGGAAGAGGACGGTTTTCTTACGCATCCTCATACCTCGGCCGGCAGGGTTCCCACGGATAAGGGCTACCGCTATTATGTTGATTCCCTCATGGAACTCCAGAGAATGGCGATAGAAGAGGAAGACCGCATACGCAAGGAGTACAGGGGCCGGATGAACGAGCTCAACGAGGTCCTTGTAAAAACCTCAAAAGTCCTTTCCGCGATGTCTCAGTACACCGGTTTTGTAATGGCGCCAAAGCTTGAAAGAAACCTGATTAAGCATGTGGAGCTGGTTTATCTAAACGAAAAAACACTGCTTGCCCTGCTTGTGACTCATACCGGGCTTGTGAAACACCATATAATAGAGTCGCACATCAAAAAAGACAGGCTGCCCAGGCTTAATGATATATTAAACGACAAACTGCAGGGGATGACCCTTTCGGAAGCCAAGAGAAAGTTTATTGAGAAGCTTGAAGAGGCTCTGGAGGAGGAAAGAGAAATTATTTCCTTCGCCAAGGATTTAGGCGGGCACCTCTTTGACATTGACGACGAAATATATATGGACGGAGCTTCCAATGTGCTTACGCTTCCAGAGTTCCAGGATTACGAACCCATGCGCTGCCTTATGCGCATAAGCGAAGACAGGGATATTCTTTCCAGGTTTCTTGAAAAGGACATGAACAACGAGAAAGTGCGAGTGCTGATAGGCTCCGAAACTTCCTGCAGCGAACTGCAGAGCCTTAGCGTAGTCAGCGCGGTTTACAAAGAGGGAAAACGCCCGGTGGGGGTTCTTGGCATAATCGGACCAAAGAGAATGGAATACCCTAAAATGATGTCGCTGGTTGAATCGGTCACTAAGGTGGTTAACAAACTACTTGAGGATTTCGGAGGATAGCAAATTGCAGGAAAACAACGAAAAGGAACAGACAATAGAGGATGCGGCAAGAGACGAAAAGCTTTCCGAGCTGGAAATCTTAAACCAGTCTCTTGAGCAGAAACGCCGTCAGTCCGATGACTACTACGACCAGCTTCTCAGGCTTAAAGCCGAGTTTGACAATTACCGCAAGAGAAGCGAGGTTGAAAAAAGAAATCATAAACTCTGGGGCAAAGAGGAGATACTTTTAAAACAGATAGGACTTCTGGATGTGCTCGCGCAGGCTCTCTCAAGCGCTAAGATCAGCCAGAATATAGACAGCCTGATTAAAGGGCTTGAGCTTGTCTGCAAAGAGTTTGAAAGAGTGCTGGCGGAAGAGGGCTTGACGGAAGTGGAAGCTCTCGGCAAAAAATTTGACCCAACTCTTCACGAGGCTTTAGAGCAGGTTGAAAGTGAAGAGCAGGAGGGCAATATAGTGGAGGTGCTTCAGAAAGGATACAGGTTACAGGAACGGCTTATACGGCCTTCAAGAGTAAAAGTGGCAAAACCAAAAAATAATTAAGGAGGACAATATCATGGCAAAAATCATAGGTATAGATTTAGGGACATCAAATTCAGCCGCGGCGGTTTTAGAGGGCGGCAAATCAACGATAATTCCTTCCGCTGAAGGAACTACTCTCGGCGGAAAGGCTTTTCCGTCGTATGTGGCCTTTACCAAGGACGGCCAGCTTATTATCGGCGAGCCGGCGAGAAGGCAGGCTATTACGAACACGGAAGGCACCCTGACGGCGTTCAAGAGAAAAATGGGCACGGATTTTAAATACAATGTCTACGGCAAGGAATACACGCCCCAGCAGCTTTCGGCTTTCATTCTTCAGAAAGTCAAAAGAGACGCGGAGGCTTTTCTCGGCGAGCCGGTGACAAAAGCTGTCATCACCGTGCCGGCGTATTTTAACGACAACCAGCGCCAGGCCACAAAAGACGCGGGCTCCATTGCGGGCCTTGAAGTAGTAAGGCTCGTCAACGAACCCACGGCGGCCGCGCTTGCCTTTGGTATAGACAAGGCCGGCAAAGAGCAGAAGATCCTTGTGTTTGACCTCGGTGGCGGAACGCTGGATGTGACTATTATGGAGATGGGAGCGGAAGGAACTTTTGAAGTGCTCTCAACCTCGGGCGATACTCAGCTCGGCGGAACCGATATGGACAACGCCCTGATTGACCATATCGCAGAAATTTTCAGGTCCGAGAGCGGCATTGACCTGAGAAAAGATAAAATGGCGTTTCAGCGCCTTAAGGAAGCGGCCGAGAAAGCGAAGATTGAGCTTTCAAATGTGCTTGAGACCGACCTTAACCTGCCGTTTATTACGGCCGACGCTTCCGGTCCCAAACATTTAACCATGAAGCTTTCCCGCGCGACTCTTGATAATGTCGTCAGGCCTATCGTTGAGCGCTGCAAGGCTTCGGTGGATCAGGCTATGTCGGACGCGAAACTTACGGCGGAAACCATATCAAAGATAATCCTGGTCGGCGGGCCTACGAGAATGCCGATAGTTCAGAAATTCGTGGAAGACCATGTCGGCAAAAAAGTTGAAAGAGGCATAGATCCGATGGAGTGCGTCGCCATAGGCGCCGGTATTCAGGCCGCGGTTCTGACCGGAGAAGTGAAAGACATTCTTCTCTTAGATGTCACCCCGCTTACTCTCGGAGTTGAAACCATGGGCGGAGTGCGCACCGCCATTATTGAAAGAAATACCACGATACCGGTTAAACGCTCGCAGGTGTTTTCAACCGCGGCAGATAACCAGCCGTCGGTGGAGATTCATGTCCTGCAGGGCGAGCGCCCCATGGCAAAAGACAATGTTTCGCTCGGCAAATTCTTCCTTGACGGCATACCGCCCGCTCCCAGAGGCGTTCCTCAGGTTGAAGTGACCTACGACATTGACGCCAACGGCATACTTCATGTTACCGCAAAAGACCTGGGCACCGGCAAAGAGCAGTCTATCAGGATAACCGCTCCCAATAAACTCAACAAGGAAGATGTTGAAAAATTCGTTAAAGAGGCCGAGAAATTCTCCGAAGACGACAAGAAGCGCAAAGAGGAGATAGAGGCCAAAAACGAGGCGGATACTCTTGTCTACGCCACCGAGAAGAGCCTTAAGGAACACGGAGACAAAATATCGGCCGACGAAAGGCTTAATGTTGAAAGATGCCTCAATGAAACCAAGGAAGCGCTTAAGTCCGGCGACATCAATACCATCAAGAAATCCAAAGACGCGCTGACCGAAGCTTCTCATAAGCTTGCCGAAGCCGTTTACCGGGAAGCCCAGAAAAAGTCATCCGGAGCTCAGCAGGGAGCCGAGCAGGGCGCGCCTGAACAGAACGGACAGCCGCAGTCAGGTCCTCAGGATAATGTGGTGGATGCCGAGGTCGTTAAGGACGATAAGAACAAATAATGAAACGCGATTACTACGAAATACTCGGAATCTCCAAGAACGCTTCCCCGGATGAGGTGAAAGCCGCCTACAGGCAGCTTGCGCTTAAATACCACCCCGATAAAAATTCGGGCAACAAGGAAGCGGAGGAGAAGTTCAAGGAAATAAACGAAGCTTATGAAATGATAGGCGATCCCACAAAGAGGGCGCAGTACGACCGCTTCGGCCACGCCGGAGTCGGCACCGCGCCTCCTCCGAAACCCGGGGAGGGCGGAGGGCCTGGTTTTGGCGATTTTTCCTCGGCCAACGACATATTCGGTGACTTTTTCAGTGATGTGTTCGGCGCTCAGCGCGGTGGCCGTTCTTCCCGTCAGAAACGCGGAGACGACCTGCGCTATGACCTTGAAATAAGCTTTAAAGATGCCCTTACGGGCATTGAGGTCCCTTTAGAGATACCAAAGAAAGATATTTGCACGGCCTGCGGCGGTACCGGCGCCAGGGCCGGAACGACCCCCAAGACCTGCCCTCAGTGTAAGGGTGTCGGGCAGGTTAGGTATTCCCAGGGTTTCTTCTCTTTCGGGCAGAAATGCCCGCAATGCAAAGGAGAAGGGCAGATAATTGAAAGCCCGTGCAGAACCTGCAAGGGCACCGGCGCGGTAAAGTCCGACCACAAGATGACGGTGAGAATTCCCGCCGGAGTTGACGACGGAACTTCCCTGCGTGTAGCGGGAGCCGGCGATCTCGCCGGCAAGGGCAGCATACCCGGAGACCTTTATGTAGTCGTCCATATTAAGAATGACGCCCGTTTTGGCAGGCAGGGCGACGATATAGTTACCGATCTAAGAGTCAGTTTTCCAAAAGCCGCGCTTGGCAGCGAATACGAAGTCCCCACGATAACCGGTAAAATTAAATTTAAAATTCCGCCGGGAACTCAGCCGAACACTGTCTTCAGGGTTAAGGGAGAAGGTTTTCCTCACTTGGGCGGCAAAGGCAAAGGGGATCTGCTGGTTAAAGTGGTTGTGTTCGTTCCTCAGAACCTCAATGAGGCGCAAAAGTCGGCGCTTCATCAGTTTCTTCAGGCCTCCGGAGAGGCCGACAGCGGGGATTCCGGTAATATTTTCAAAAAAGTCTTCAAATAGGCCTCTAATTTTATGCCTCATTTCTTTGTGCCTCCCGAAAAAATCAATCAGAATAAATTTGTTATTGAAGGTTCGCAGGCTCGCCACCTTGCCATCGTAAGAAGGATAAAAAAGGGAAGCGGCCTGGATATATTTGACGGTACGGGGAAATCCTTTTCTGCGGTCGTAACCTCCGTGTCAAAAGACCGCGTGGAAGGGGATGTGATTAAACCTCTGCCTGCCGCGGAACCAAAAATTAAAGTTCACCTGTACTCGGCCGTTCCGAAGGGTGATCGTTTTGACTGGCTTGTGGAAAAGGCTTCCGAGCTCGGCATATCTTCTATTGTTCCGCTGATCTGCGGGAGAAGCCAGTTGAGGGATTTTTCGGAGGCGAAGGTGGAAAGATGGCGCAGGCTTTCCGCTTCGGCTTCCGAGCAGAGCCGCCGCGGCGACATAATGAAGATATCAGGTCCCTCGGATTTTGCCGTCGCGTTAAAACAAATTCCGGAGAATTCCGCGAGCATTATCCCATGGGAAGGGGAAGATAAGGGCGCGATTGAAACTGTATTCAGCAAAATTATCAAATCAGACGAGGTTAATATATTTATCGGCCCCGAGGGCGGCTTTGATCCCGCCGAGATAGAGCTTGCCGTAGAACACGGAGTAATTCCCGTGACTCTGGGCGAATCCGTCCTGAGGGTTGAGACCGCGGCAATAGTATCGGCGGTGCTCGTTTTAAATTTTTTCGGCGGTTATAAATGAAAGCGTATGTTCATACTTTCGGCTGCAAGGTGAATCAGTACGATTCCCAGAAAATAAAAGAAAATCTGATCTCCTCCGGCTACGAACTCTCCGACGATATTTTCTCCGCCGACTTGGTTTTGCTTAATACCTGCACGGTGACCGGCGAAGCCGACCGCCAGGCCAGACAGCTTTTGAGAAAAACCCTGAGCCGCAACCCAGGCGCCAGGTTGTATGTGGCGGGCTGTTACGCGAAGCGCTCTCTTGAAGAATTGAAAAGCATTTCTCCTAAAATTGAGGTTTATAATTTCCCTGTTGCCGGAGAAAATAAATCCGCGATAACTGAATTTGAAGGGCGTTCAAGAGCCTTTGTTAAAATCCAGGACGGCTGTGACGCCTTTTGCTCATATTGCATAGTCCCGTATGTGCGTTCTCAAATGTGGAGCAAGCCGCGCGCGGAGGTCCTTTCGGAAATTAAACAGCTTGTGGATAAAGGCTACCCGGAGGTGGTTCTTTCCGGTGTCAGACTGGGTAAATACGAAGGCGGCCTTCCCGCCATTATTGAAAGCATTTTAAATATTAGGGGGGATTTCAGGATAAGGCTTTCTTCACTTGAAGCGCTTGAAATAAGTGATGAACTTTTAAAGCTTATGAAATCCGAGGAAGACAGGATCTGCCGGCACCTGCATATACCTCTGCAGTCCGGGAGCGGCAGAATTCTTAAGGCTATGAACCGGCCTTACACAAAAGAGCAATTCCTGGGGTTGATTAAGCGCGTGAAAGCCGCTCTTCCCGATTGTTCAATAACTACGGATGTTATTGTCGGGTTCCCGGGCGAGACGGAAGCGGATTTCGGCGAGACCTGCGCTTTCGTGCGGGAAGCCGCCTTTTCCCGGCTTCATGTTTTCAGGTATTCTTCAAGGCCCGGCACAAAATCCGAGCAAATGCCCGGAGTCCTTTCCGGAGATGAACTGCGGAAAAGAGCCGCTGTGCTTTCGGATATTGACGCCGGTTTAAGAAATGAATTCGCCCTGCGGTTTGATGGCGCTGAAATGTACGCGGTTAAAGACGGAGGGGATTCCTGCCTGACATCCAACTATATCAGGGCGTTTTTGGATAACCCTCCGGAAAAGAAACTGTTTAAAGTGGCGCTTTCGGCCGGTGACGGGGTCCCCAGAGCCAGCCTGCTTTAACCTACCGGGTGTTCCTGCGCTAATTTTAGCGCGCTCTTGAAATAAATATTAAATTCTGTTATAATACGCGATATGAGTTGCCTGTTTTGCAAGATAATAAACAGGGAAGTTGTTTCTACTATTGTCTTTGAAAACGACAATATTCTTGCTTTTAGGGATATCGGGCCTCAGGCTCCGGTGCATATACTGATTATTCCCAAGAGGCATATTTCCGGGTTGAACGGTGTAACGCCTGACGACAATCAACTGCTTGGCGAGATACAAAATGTTGCCAGGGAAATCGCCCGATCCGAAAAAATTGACAAAAGCGGTTACCGTTTGGTGTGCAACTGCGGGCAGGATGCCGGACAGGCCGTGGAACACATTCATTATCATCTGCTCGGCGGAAGAAAGTTCGGCTGGCCCCCGGGTTAAATTTTTAAAAAATAAAATCAGAAGTTTGGAAAGGTGGTGCTTAAATAATGGTTAATGTCAGGGTTCGTGAAGGCGAATCCATTGAAGAAGCTATCCGACGCTTCAAAAGAGAATGCGAAAGAAACGGGATCATGCAGGAGATAAAAAAGCGTGAATTCTACCGCGCCCCGAGCGTTGTTCGTAAAGAGAAACTCGCCGAGGCAAAGAGAAAGATACGCCGCAGAATGGTAAAAGAAAACAGATGGGCCCGGTAATTATCGGCCCTGCGCTTTGTTTAACGCTGTTTTCAGGGCAATGCGCCTGTCAAATCCTGCCAAATGATAGTCTCACCCTGGCGGGATATTTGTAAGATATAGCTGCTGTTAGGCCAAATACTGAATGAAACTCAGAGAGCTGTACAATTTCTTCATAGAGTATGGGATCAAAAATGATCCCCGCGGAGAGGCTTTTGTAAAAAACCTGCTTAAAAAAGAGCAGGACGGTTTTCAAAAACTCAGCGCGGTTGAGAAAGAGGATTATGACAGCGAAAAGCTGTCTAATCCTTATCTTGATTCCAGGATACTCTACGGCACAGGCGATGAAGAAGTCAAGTCAATTATCGCCGGTATTGATATAGAAACCTCCGAGGTTCTTCTTGCCGATACCCTGAAAGCCAAGGGTATAAAGCTTGATCTGATCCTGACCCATCACCCGGAAGGCCACGCTTACGCCACATTTTATAAAGTTATGGGAATGCAGGCGGATATTTTTCATCGTCTCGGCGTTCCCATAAATGTCGCCGAAAAGCTCGTGGATAAAAGGGAAAGAGAAGTCGGCAGAAAGGTAATGCCTCAGAACCATTCGCGTGCGGTTGACGCGGCGAAACTCCTTGGCATTCCTTTTGTTTCAGCTCATACGGTGGCGGACAACCAGGTCAGCGGTTACCTGCAGAAGCTTTTTGACGAAAAGTCGCCTTCCTCTCTTGCCGATATACTCAGTATATTAAAAGCGATCCCGGAATACGCCGATGCCGCGAAAAACGGCGCCGGGCCGGTGATATTCAGCGGCTCTAAAGAGTCGCGTCCGGGCAGAATATTCGTGGATATGACCGGCGGCACTGAAGGCCCGAAAGAGGTGCTAGAAAAACTCGCGGACGCCGGCGTTGGCACCATTGTCGGCATGCACATGAGCGAAGAGCATTTCAAAGCGGCTGAAGCGTGCCATCTGAATGTAGTTATAGCAGGCCATATTTCATCGGATAACCTGGGCCTGAACCTGCTGCTTGACGGCGTTGAAGGCAGATTCGGCAAGCTTGATGTAATTGACTGTTCCGGTTTCAGGCGGGTTAAAAGAAGTTAGTCGGCTTTAGGACGGCAGTTTATGGCCATTTCACCTGAAACAATTGATCAGATTCGTCTGGCTACGGATATAGCTGAAGTTGTAAGAGAATATATCCCGACATTGAAAAAGTCCGGCAGGAATTGGAAGTCAGTCTGCCCTTTTCATAGTGAAAAAACGCCTTCTTTCATGGTCAGCTCCGAAAAGGGTATTTTTCATTGTTTCGGATGCCACGCGGGCGGGGATGTTTTTAAGTTTGTTTCGCTTATTGATAACCTTACCTGGCCGGAAGCCGTAAACAAACTGGCGGCCAGGGCGGGAATCTCCGTAAAAGAAAATACGGAAGACATATTGAAACGGTCGGATAAACAGAAAATATACGACCTTCTTGAAGACGCTGCGGCTTTCTATTCAAGATGCCTTAAAGAAACCAGTGACGGTTCTTTGATAATTAAATATCTCGCGAAACGCGGAGTCAGCGATAAAGCCATAGAGGATTTCGGGCTTGGATTCGCGCCATACGGCTCGCTGGTGCAGGCGGCTCTTAAAAAGGGATATTCCTACACGCAGTTAACGGACGCGGGCCTTGTGACCAAGACCGAGAAGGGCACTTATTTTGAGTACATGTCCGGCAGGCTTGTGTTCCCGATTAAGGACGCTCAGGGCAGGGTAGTGGCTTTCGGCGGGCGCGCCATGAAAGACGACAATCCCAAATATATAAACTCTCCCGAGTCAAAAGTCTACTCCAAGTCAATGCACCTTTACGGCCTTCAGCAGGCGATACCCGAGCTCAGGATATCAAAGCATATCATTGTGCTTGAGGGGTATATGGATGTGGTCTTGACTCACCAGCTCGGCATAACAAATACAGTAGCGACCCTCGGCACAGCCCTGACTCCTCAGCACGCGAAGCTGATCGGCCGTTACGCCGACAATGTAACGGTAATATTTGACCCCGACTCGGCCGGTGACCTTGCGACCAGAAGGGCGATAGAAGTTTTTATTGACACGGATCTTAACACGAAAATTGTTTCCATGCCGGACGGCCTTGATCCGGACGAATACGCTTTGAAAGTTAAAAAAGAAGGTTTTGACAAATATCTTCAGTCCAACTCGCGCACGGCGATAGAATTTTTGGTTTACAAAGGCCTTGAGAAGTGGGGCAGGGACAGTACCGAACACAAAATTAAGTTAACTCAGGATATAATTCCGTTTATCGCTAAAGTCGGCAACGAGATACTCAGGATGGAGTGGGTTAAGTATTTAGCCCAGGAAACCGGAACCTCGGAAGAGGCGGTATTAAACGAACTTAAGAAAACTATAAAGGCCGAGCGCTCTCCCAGATTAATGAAAAACAGGGTTCAGCCGCCGGGCGCCTCGCAGCCAAGGATGAAGTTAAGGGGCGTGGAGGAGGAAATTCTTCAGGTTTTGTTTTCGTCCCCTGAGCTGTGTGCAAAATTGACCGCGGACGATTTTAGCGACGAAAGAAATAAAAAAGTATTTTCACTGCTCAGCGCGGGAACCGCTCCGTCAGAGATTTCCGCGGGATTTAAAGACGAAGATTCGGAGTGGATAACCGAGCTTGTGCTTGAAGAAAGAGGGTTTGGTTCCCCGGAGCAGGTTCTGTCCGGCCTTTTAAAGCATAAGAGGCATAAGGATCTGGAAGTTAAAAGGCAGCAGCTTGAATCCGAAGTAAATCTTATGATAAGCGGGAAAATACCGCTTAACAACGCTAAATTGCAGCTATACAATGAACTTAACAAGCAGCTTAAAGGTTCGGAGAAAATATAGATGAACAAAAAAGACTCAAAATTTAAAAGCCTCATAGACGCCGGCAAAGAGCACGGTTTCTTGACCTATGACGAGATAAATAAGGGCATACCCGTGACCACTATATCCGCCGATGAATTGGATAAATTTTTCGGCACGCTGGATGATATGGGAATAACTGTGGTGGAACAGCAGAAGGATTTCGTTCCCAAGGCCGCGGAAATGCCGGTTCAGGAAGTTCAGCATCATCAGGAGAGCGAAGAAGAGATAACCAATCCGGTCAGAATGTACTTAAGCGAGATGGCAAAAGTCGCGCTTTTGGACAGGGGAACGGAGGTAATGCTCGCGAAAAGCATCCGCGAGAACGAGCGCCTGTTAAAGCAACTGGTGCTGGAATCGCCTCTCATTTTAAAGGAGATCCGGAACTGGGAAACATTGATCAGCCAGCAGGAAATGACTCCCAAAGAACTGATGCCCAGGGGAAGAAAATCCGTCTCTCAGCTGCGCCGCATGCGCGTGAAAATCAGAAAAGCCGTAAAGGATATAAGCAAATGCGAGCACAAAATAATCAAGCTGACCGCCAAGCTTAATAAGAAAAATATCACGGACCGCGCTCAGGTTAAAATAAACACGCAAATTTCCGCGCAGAACGCCAAGATTATCAGCCTTATAATTGGTTTGAATTTAAATCAGGATAAAATAAAAAGGCTTATAAATAAGATTAAAACCACGGCCCAGAAAATCAGGGAGCTTGAGGAAGAGATTCAGCGGTATGAGCGCAGGCTTAAGATACCTCACACAAAGTTTTTGAGCCTCTACAGGTCGGCAAAAGCCAGGCGGTTGTCAGTCAATGATTTTAAGCGCCAGACAGGTTTCAATCTCTCGGCGGTTGAGTCAATGGTTGAGAACCTTACGGGCGTTATGGAGCGCCAGAAACATATTGACGAAGGGTTGGTGATCCCGCGGGAAAAACTGCTGGATACCGATATACGCATCAGGCAGCTTGAAGAAGTCATTCATGAAGACAAAATGAAGCTGATAGAGGCTAACTTCAGGCTGGTTGTTTCCATAGCTAAAAAACATGTCGGCATGAGCAATCTTGAGCTTTCGGACCTCATTCAGGAAGGCAATCTCGGCCTTTCCAAAGCGGTTGAAAAATTTGAATGGAAGAGGGGCTTTAAGTTTTCCACCTACGCCACCTGGTGGATCAGGCAGTCCATTAACCGCGCCATCGCCGATCAGGCAAGGACTATAAGAATTCCGGTTCACATGAAGGAGCTTATATCCAAGCTTACGAAAATTAAGAAAAAATATCAGCAGGAAAACGGCCGCGAGCCGGATATAGAAGAATACACAAGGCTGCTCAGAATGTCTTCGGACCGGGTCAGAAAAGTCCTGAAAATGATGCAGGAGCCGATCTCTCTGGCGACCCCGGTGGGAGAGGAAGAAGATTCAAGGCTTGAAGATTTTATTGAGGATCACAGCAATCCCAGCCCCGTTCAGAAGACTCACGAGTACCGGCTTCAGATTGAAATAGAAAAAGTTCTCTGCACGCTGACGCCCAGAGAGGCCGACATTATCAGGCTGCGCTACGGCATCGGTGTCGGTTACCCCAGGACACTTGAAGAAGTCGGCAAGATTTTCGGGGTTACCAGAGAGCGCGTCAGGCAGATTGAAGCGAAAGCTATCCGCAAATTAAGGCATCCTTCGCGCAGTAAAATGCTGCGTGAATATATGGAATAAGGAAAACGGGCCTGTAGCTCAGTTGGTTAGAGCAATCGACTCATAATCGATTGGTCGTAGGTTCAAGTCCTACCAGGCCCAATAAGTTTTTAAATTTTATTTTAGCCGTGTTCCTGAGCGATGTGTTGTCCCATAGGGTAGTTAGCTCAGCGGAAGAGCACTCGCCTCACACGCGAGTGGCCGCAGGTTCAAATCCTGCACTACCCATTAAATTTAACCGGAAGGTGAAATGTCAGACAATAAGAATAAGCTTAAAATGCTCGTGGCCCTTCAGGAAAAGGATAAAGCTATTGACGCTCTGCGCGCCAGGGCTGACGCGATACCCAGGGCCATTGAAGAGCAGAAGGCTTTACTGCAGCAGGTAAAAGGGGCCTCCGACGACGCGAAAAAGTCTCTTACTCACCTTCAGATGCAGAAGAAGGAAAAAGAGATGGACCTTGACGCGAAAGAAAACGAGATACGCAAGCACGGCAATGAATTGAATGCCGTTAAAACAAACGATGCCTATAAGGCCCTGTTGACCTCTATTGACGCGGCAAAAAAACAGAAGGCGTCTCTTGAGGACGAAATACTGGTTATAATGGAGTCTATTGAAAAAGAAGCAGCCGCCTCAAAAGACAGCGATAAACTGATAAAAACCCGCGAGGCAGAAGTCGCGCAGGTTATCTCAGGCCTTGAAGCAGACCTCTCAAAGTTAAACGGGGAGATCGCGGCTCTTGAAACCGAAAGAAATGCTTTTGCCTCAACTCTTCCCAAGGATATTTTAAGCAATTACGATTATATAAGGTCGGCGCGCGGCGGTGTGGCTGTAGTCCCGATTGACGGTGGCAACTGCGGCGGATGCCATATAGCCTTAAGGCCTGCCACAATAAATGATGTTTCAAAGTGTCAGGAGATAGTTTCCTGCGACAGCTGTTCAAGAATTCTTTTCAAGCATGAAGATTAATCTATATACTGACGGGGCTTCAAGGGGAAATCCGGGCCATGCGGGAATAGGCGTTGTAGCCCTGGATGAAAGCGGTTCTCAGATTGATTCATATTATGAGTATATCGGGCACGCTACTAACAATGTGGCGGAATACAGGGCGCTTATTTCGGGCCTTGTGCTGGCTCAGAAATACCTGCCTTGTTCTTTAAATGTTTTCATGGACTCCGAGCTTCTGGTTAATCAGATGAAGGGGCTTTATAAAGTTAAATCGGAGCAGCTGGCGGTATTTAATTCCGAGGCCAGGGTGCATACCCTTAAATTTGAAAAAGTCGTTTTTGAGTATATACCGAGAGAAAAGAATAAAGCCGCCGACAAGCTGGCGAATCTGGCTATAGACAGCAAATCAAAATAAATAGTACCGGATGCAACTGTAAGATCGCCCGCGGGTTCCCGCGGGAGGAAAGTCCGAACTTCATCCCCGCGCTTCGCGGCGGAAACGGTAGTGGGTAATCCCCACCGTTCGTCAAATTAATGGCGAAAGAGGTGCGAACAGCGACGCTTTTCGCCGAAAGGCGGAAAGGCTCCCCGAGGGGAGTAATTTTCGTACAGCCCGGAAACGGGTAAGCGAAAAGTGAAACGGCCAAATCCTTACTGGGAAGCAAGGCGATGTCTGCCGCTTGACCTGAAAGAGAAATCTCTCAGGCAGAGAAATGATCTTAGCCGCTAACAGCGGTACAGAATTCGGTGTATAGGTTGCATCCGGTTATACCCAAGCTCCGAATATCGGGGTTTGGGTATAATTATTTAACCCTGCTTTAAGGAGGCACACATGGAAATATTTCTTTTGGTTCTTCTGGGTTTCGCGGCCGGTTCGTTAAGCGGTCTGGTGGGCATTGGCGGAGGCGTGGTTATTATACCGGCCCTTGTTTACTTCTTCGGGTTTTCTCAGCTTAAAGCGCAGGGAACAACGATCGCTCTAATGGTTCCGCCGATAGGAATTCTTGCGGCGCTCGTGTATTATAAAAATGGTTTTGTAGACCTGAAAGTTGCCGCTCTAATTTGCGCGGGTTTTGTTGTCGGAGGCCTGCTGGGCGCTAATATCGTAACGGGTTTGACAAACGAGCTTGTCAGGAAAATATTCGGAATTTTCCTGCTTATAATTTCGCTTAAAATGATTTTTGTTAAATAGGTTATATCGCCGCAACCGCCGCCGCAGTTTACCGTCGTAAAATCCAATAATAACTTTTATATCTTGAGTTAGTTGGGAATCTTCAAAAATTCCCTGTCATTGCGAACCCGGAGGGTGAAGCAATCTCGTCTTTCAGTTGCAAAATACGAGATTGCTTCGTCGCTGCGCTCCTCGCAAGGACGGACCGAAACACTTTTTAAAATGACTCAAAATATATATTTTAAGCTCTTGACATATTTTTTCCTTTTAAGTATACTAATACCAGAGTGGTGAATAGTGGAGGAAAGTGTATTTAGTGTCACAGAGAGCGCGGCGATAATATGAAAAATAAACTTTTATATTTAGGCCAATATCTTCACTCGGTTGACAAGAAAAACCGTTTGTTCCTGCCGTCAAAATTCCGTTCCAAAAAATCCAAATACATCGTTTCAAAAGGCCTTGAGGGCTGCCTGTATCTTTATGACAGCGAGGGCTGGGATAAGGTAATCCTGAAACTTGAGAATCTTTCACTTCCGGACAAAAAAGAGGAAAGAGCTTTTAAAAGGGCGCTTTTTTCAGGCGCCGGCGAGGTTGAATGCGATTCCCAGGGAAGGATTCTTCTGCCTCAGGCTCTCGTGTCTTACGCCGCGATAAAGTCTCAGGCCACGATTATTGGCGTCGGTAACAGGCTTGAGATATGGGATAGCGCACGCTGGGAAAAATACCAGAAAGAGAATGCCGAGGTTTCTTTAAAAAATATGGCCTCAAAAATGGAAATCTGATGAATTCAGCTTTGTATCATGTGCCCGTTATGCCTTCGGAAATTCAACGCTATCTTATAACTGATAAGAGCGGAGTGTATTTTGACTGCACTTTAGGCGGAGGCGGCCATACAAAAATGCTGCTTGAACAAAATCCCGGGATCAGGATAATAGCTACAGATACCGATGAGGAGTCTTTAAAAGAAGTATCGTCTTTTGCCGGCAGCAGCGGCGGGAGGCTAAAAATTTACAATGATAACTTCGTGAATATCAGAAAGGTGCTTGAAAAAGAAGGAATCGGTAAAGTAAACGGCGTTTTAGCCGATCTTGGCGTCTCTTCAAGACAGTTTGACGACTTGTCCCGAGGTTTCAGTTTTAATTCCGACAATCTGGACATGCGGATGAATAAAGCGCAGGGGCTCACCGCCGAACAGATAATAAATTCGCTTGATGAAACGGAACTGGCCGATCTTTTCTATAAGTACGGAGACGAAAGGCTTTCCAGAAGGATTAGCAGGGCCATCGTCAGCTACAGGGGCAGAACCAGGATAAGCTCGGGGAAACTATTGGCGGATATCATACATAGAGCGGTGGGCGGGAGGGGTAAAATACATCCCGCGACAAAAGCATTTCAGGCGCTCAGAATAGCGGTTAACAGGGAGATGGATTCCCTGGCTGATTTATTAAAGCAACTGCCGGATGTGCTTGAGCTTGGAGCCAGAGCCTGTGTTATAACATTTCATTCGCTTGAAGACAGAATGGTAAAGAACAATTTCAGGGACCTGGCGGCCTCCGGCGCCTATTTGAACCTGACGAAAAAAGTGCTGACCCCTTCCGATGAAGAAATATCCTCTAACCCCAGAAGCAGGAGCGCCAAACTAAGGGTGGCGGAGAGGATTTCAAATTGCTGAAATATATATACGGACTGATAATTTTGTCGGCCGTAATGTTTTTCTATGTCTGGCAGCAGACTCAGTCCGTTCGGCTCGGCTATACGGTGGACAGCCTTAAAACCGAATGTGAACGGCTTGAGCAGGAGAATAAGGACTGGCATCTTAAAATTAACAGGCTGATCTCCATGGAAAAACTTGATAAGGTTGCCGCGGAGAGGCAGTTGTCCGCCCCGGAAGAGAAGGATATACTGTATTTACGGTAGTTAAATATGATAAACAGAAAAAAACTGATGCTTCCCATAGGAATAATGCTGATAGGCGCCTCGGCTCTGGTCGCGAGGCTGTTTTATGTGCAGGTCTGGTATCACGAGGAAATTTCTAAAAGGGTCAGCAAGCTCATATACAGGGAGAGAAATGAGGCTCCGTGCAGAGGAACGATTACGGACGCCAACGGAAATGTGCTTGCCATGAGTTCCAGATGCTATAGCGTTTTTGTTGATCCCAATATGGTTGAGGACTCCTCAGCGCTTAACGCTGAGCTTAAAAAAGTAAAATTGGCTCTGCCTCAGAATCTGGATTCATATAAAGGCAAAACCTCGTATATGCTTCTGGCCGAGAATCTTGACACGCAGTCGGCAAGAAAAGTGAAAGCCCTGAATCTGCGCGGCATCGGACTTACACAGGGGTTCGTGAGAAGCTATCCCGAGGGAAGGCTCGCGAGCCATGTTCTTGGGATCGTGGGCAAAAACACAAAAGGGCTTGAAGGGGTGGAGTACGCTGCCGACGAATATTTGTCCGGCACGGCCATAAGCAGCAAACGATACCGCGACGGAAGGGGTAAAGAGATATCCGAAAAACTGATTAACCCGGAAAACCTCAGAGGCGGGGATGTAAAACTGACGATTGACAAGAATCTGCAGTTTATCGCGGAACAGGAGATTGACAAAGCTTATAAGCAGTCGGGATCCAAAAAGGCAATCATCATAATACAGGACCCTTCAAACGGCGAGATTCTGGCCATGGCCAGCAGGCCGTCTTTTTCGCCGGATGAGTACGGCGGATATGAAAAGATTAGAAATCCGGCGATAAGCGATATATTTGAACCGGGCTCTACCTTTAAGGCCGTTACTTTGGCCGCCGCTTTGCAGGAAAATTTAGTTAAGAGAAACGAAATGATATGGTGCGAAAACGGCAAGTACAGCGTCTATGACCATGTAATTAAAGACCATGAAAAAAGGGGCCTTTTGTCGGTTGACGAAATAATGGAATATTCCTCTAACATCGGAGTGGCTAAGATCGCTCAGCGGATAGGTAAAGAAAGGCTGTATTCGTACATTAAACTTTTCGGTTTTAACAGCATAACAGGCATAGACCTGCCAGGCGAAGCAAGAGGGCTTTTGAAGGAGACTTCCAAATGGAGCGGATTATCGCTTCCGATCATTGCGTTCGGCCAGGAAATCGGAGTAACGCCCCTGCAGATAATTAACGCCTACAGCGCGATATTTAACGGCGGTGAACTTTTGGAGCCGAGGATTATAAAGGAAGTTAAAAATCCGGATGGAGAAATAATTTATAAATCGGAGAGAAGGGTCGTCAGAAGAGTTGTTTCCAGGGATGTTGCTGATCAGTTAAAGGAAATTCTTGTCTCGGTGGTGGAAAAGGGCACCGGGCAGATGGCGCGCGTTGCCAATTACACTTGCGGAGGCAAAACCGGCACGGCTCAGAAAAGGGATAAGGCTACCAATAAATATTCCACCTCCGCCTATGTAGCCTCATTCTGCGGAGCTATCCCGGCTAAAGACCCCAAGATGACAATCCTGGTTATATTAGACGAACCGCAGGGCGATTATTGGGCTTCTTCAAGAGCGGCGCCGGTATTCTCAAAAGTGGCGTCAAGAGCTCTCGGCTGCCTGCAGGTTTTACCCGATGTCAAACCGGTATTTTTCGCGGATGCAAGGTATAACAGGCTAAAAGGTGAATAATCATGATTAGACTTTCGGAGTTGCTTCTCGGGCTGGAGTGCAGGGTAATAGGAGACGACAAAATCAGCGTGGGCGGTATCTCTTATGATTCCAGGAATATAAGGAAAAACGATATATTTTTCGCGGTAAAGGGGCATAATACCGAGGGCGGATTGTATGTTGAGAGCGCCCTTAAATCCGGCGCCGCGGCTGTAGTCTCTGAAAATGAGATTGATCTCCCGGGAAAAACTCTTATTGTTGTTTCGGACATAAAATCCGCTCTCGCCAGAATAAGCGCTAATTTCTACGGGCATCCTGACAAAGAACTGCTGGTAGTGGGAATAACCGGAACCAACGGAAAGACCACAACCACATATTTTATTGAGTCAATATTTAATAATATTTTCAGGAAAACCGGTGTTATTGGAACCGTAAACTACAGGTACTCGGGCAAAGTCATGCCTGCCCCGAACACAACCCCACAGTCATCGGATGTCTACTCCCTTTTACGGGAAATGGCAGACCATAAAAACGAGGTCGCCGTAATGGAGGTCTCTTCACACGCCCTTGATTTAAAACGCGTGGAGGGCGTGGAGTTTGATGTGGCTGTTTATTCCAACCTGACTCAGGACCACCTTGATTTTCACCGGACAATGGAAAACTACTTCAACGCGAAAGCGAAACTCTTCACTAATTTAAACCAAAACAATAAAAAAATACCCAAATTTGCTATAATCAACAAGGATGACGAATGGGGCAGAAAACTGATTTCTTTGACAAATGCCGCCACAGTGCTTACTTACGGGATTCATTCGCCGGCCGATATATACGCCGAAAACATCAGGATCAGCAGTAAAAGCACCGAGTTTATTTTACAGACTCCGGTGGGTCATAAAAAAATAAGAATCCCGCACATCGGCGAGCATAATGTGTATAACGCAATGGCTGCCGCCGGAGTGGCTTTAAGCCAGGGCGTAAGCCTTGAGGCTGTAATAGCCGGGCTTGAGGGCGCCCCGATGGTGCCCGGCAGGCTGGAAAGAGTTGAAGCCGGCCAGCCCTATACGGCGGTTGTGGATTACGCGCATACCGACGACGCTCTGAAAAATGTGCTTTCATCGCTCAGAAAGCTTAATCCCGCGAGATTGATTACGGTTTTCGGCTGCGGCGGCGACCGGGACAGGACAAAGCGCCCCCTGATGGGTGCCGTGGCGACCGAATTAAGCGATTTTGTTTTTGTTACATCGGATAATCCGAGAACCGAGGACCCGCAGAAGATTGCTCTTGACATAGAAACCGGAATAAGAAAGTTCAACAGGAATAATTATCAGGTTATAATTGACAGGGAAAAAGCGATAGCGGCGGCCATAAACATGGCTCAAAAAGGCGATGTAATACTTTTAGCCGGAAAAGGCCATGAGACTTACCAGATAATCGGGAAAGAAAAGATTCATTTTAACGATGCTGAAATAGCCAATAAATACATTTCGCTTTCCGTTAAAACACACGCTTGACTCCTCCCGATATCGCAGTATAATTCAAAGCTGACTCAATCCAATTATGGAAAATGTATATATTCATGAGCTGGTTAAAGCGGTCCGCGGCGAATTTCTGCTGGGGGATCCGCATAACTCCGTGCGAAACATATCTATTGACACAAGGATCATCAGAAGCGGGGATTTCTATTTTGCCATCGTGGGGAAAAACTACGATGGCCATGATTTTTTAAAACAGGCAATAGAGAAAAAGGCCGGCGGGCTGATAATTTCAAAGAATGACATGAACCTCGGCAATCCCTTCCCGCATTTCCCGGCGATTATTAAAGTCGCCGATACAAGGAAGGCGCTCATTGATCTGGCGCGCTATTACAGGCGCAGGTGGAATATTCCCATGGTCGCCGTAACGGGTTCAAACGGAAAAACCACTACTAAGGAAATGCTCGCTTCAATAGCCAATACGGCGGCTCCCGTTATAAAGAATGAAGGTAATTTTAATAACGACATCGGCGTTCCGATGACGCTGTTTAAGATAACTTCCGATCACAGGTTCGGCATTATTGAGCTCGGGACATCGGGTTTCGGCGAGATAGCGCTGCTTTCCGAAATGGTCGCTCCCAACGGCGCGGTAATAACCAATATAGGCAAGGCTCATCTTGAAACATTTAAAACCCAGCAGGGGGTCTGCGACGAAAAGAGGACGGTAATCAATTACCTGCCGCAAAACGGCTGGGTATGCCTGAATAACGACGACAAGTACCTTAAGGAACTGCAAAACTCGGTTAACAGGGAAATCGTGACATTCGGCATAAACGAACCGTCCGACATTACAGCCTCCAATATTACATCTGACAAAGGCAAGCCTGTTTTTGACCTCAAGGTTAAAGCAGAGTCCTGTACCGTAAAGCTTCCTGTGTACGGCGCTTTTAATATTTATAACGCCCTGGCAGCCGCAGCGGCTTCCAGCAAGCTTGGTTTTGATTTGGAATCAATTAGGCGCGGTTTGGAAAATTATGAATCTCCCGGGATGAGAATGCAGCTTCAGGAACTGCCGTCGGGCGCTGTAGTGCTAAACGACGCTTACAACGCCAACCCTTCGTCTATAAGAGAATCAATCAGGAGTTTTAACGCCTCTTTTCCCGGCAGAAAACAGATAATTGTGCTGGGGGATATGCTTGAACTCGGAGAGTCGGCCGAACCTGAACATGCCGCCCTCGGAGATTTTATTTCGGAAATGCAGTTTCATTCGGTGCTGCTTTTCGGGCAGCTTATGGGAAAGACATTTTTAAATATTAAAAACAAGCAGGCAAAGCATTTTATGGACAAGGAAAACCTTAAGCTTGAACTTAAGAGGCGCATAACGCCTGACTGCGCGGTGCTCCTTAAGGCTTCAAGAGGGATGCACATGGAAGATATTTTAGACAGGGCTTTTTTTGAAAAGGAATAATAATGTTTTATCATTTTTTGTATCCGCTCAGCAATTACTTTTCTCCGTTTAACCTTTTTCAATATATTACTTTCCGCGTGGGCGGGGCAATTCTTACCAGCCTGCTGATTTGTTTTATTTTCGGGCCGCCTCTTTTAAAATTCCTTAAACAGTTTAAGATCAGCCAGACCATACGAACCGACGGCCCTCCGACTCATCTGTCCAAGCACGGCACTCCCACGATGGGCGGCCTGCTGATCCTTGTGTCAATGGTTATTTCCACGCTTTTGTGGGCGAGGCTGGACAATAGGTTTATCGTAGTTGTGCTTATCAGCACGCTGTGGCTGGGCCTGTTGGGTTTCTGGGACGATTATCTTAAGCTTATAAAGAAAGACCCCAAGGGCCTTGATTCTCAGGTAAAATTCCTGGGACAGCTTGTCCTGGCGCTTGGTGTGTCAATTTATATCTGGCTCTATCCGTCAAATCACCAGTATGCCTCGCTTGTCAACATACCCTACCTTAAATTGACTTTTATTGACCTTTACTCCGGCTATATATTATTCTCCGCGCTGATAATTGTGGGCAGTTCTAACGGAGTTAATCTTACTGACGGGCTGGACGGGCTGGCTATCGGAAATCTCATTATCGCCGCCTTTACTCTCGGCGCCCTGGCATATTTCGCCGGCCACATGAAGATCGCTCAGTACCTTAAAATCATCCCTGTCGCCGGAGCCGGTGAACTGACTGTTTTTCTCGCCTCATTGACCGGTGCGGGGCTCGGTTTCCTGTGGTTTAACTCATTTCCAGCTCAGATGTTTATGGGCGACACCGGAAGCCTTTTTCTCGGCGGGGTGCTTGGCATGACGGCTATTTTTATAAAGCAGGAGCTTATACTTGTAGTTGTCGGAGGTGTTTTTGTCATGGAAGCGCTTTCGGTAATTTTGCAGGTCTATTCTTTCAGGCATAGAAAAAAGCGAATCTTTAAGATGGCTCCTATCCATCATCATTTTGAACTTTCAGGCTGGGCGGAACCTAAAGTTACGGTCAGGTTCTGGATAATCGGCATCATGCTGGCTTTGCTGGCCCTCTCATCGCTCAAGGTAAGATAGCCCATAATGAAATCCATGGAATCCCTTAAAAATTTAAAAGTTGGAGTTATAGGCCTCGCGAAATCCGGTTTAGCCGCGGCAAATTTCGCGCGTTCCTCAGGAGCTTCGGTTTTTGTAACCGAGTCAAAGCAAAGAGCGGAATGCGCGGTTTTCCTCAAAAGGCTGGCAAAAGGAGTAACCGCCGAGTTCGGCGCTCATTCGGACAGGATACTGGAATCGGATATTATTGTAAGAAGCCCCGGGGTCCCTAACAATCTGCGGGTTTTGGTTCAGGCTAAACGCTCGGGCATACCTGTTTACAGCGAAATAGAGTTCGCGTCACGATATATTTCGCCTCGTGAAATAATCGCTATAACCGGCACAAACGGCAAAACAACCACTACCTCTCTGGTTTCGGATATTTTCAAAACCGCCGGCAGGAAAACCGTCACAGCGGGCAACATAGGTTCGCCGCTTGCCGATTGCGTTAAAAAAATTACTCCGCGGACTTCCGTGGTGCTTGAGGTTTCAAGCTATCAGCTTGAGGATGTGGAGCGCTTCAGGCCGACAATCAGCGCGATTTTAAATATTACTCCCGACCATATAGAACATCACAAGACAATGCGCGGATACATTGACGCCAAGGCCCGCGTATTTGAAAATCAGAAAAAAACCGACTTCTGCGTTTTAAACTACGACGACAAAAAAGTCAGGGCTTTAAAATCTTTGTGCGGGGCAAAAGTGATATTTTTTTCCGCTCAAAGACGCCTCGCTTCGGGCGTGTTTTATTCCAACGGGTCAATAGTTGTTAAACTTCCTTTCGCCGGCTATTCCATAGCCCTTAAATTGAAGATACCCGGAAGGCACAATATTGAAAACGCTCTGGCGGCGGCGGCCATCGCGGCCGCGGCGGGCATCAAGCGGGGAGCTATTGAAAAGGCCATAAACGGTTTTAGAGGCGTTGAGCACAGGATAGAATTTACCGCCGCGATAAACGGCGTGGAATACATAAACGATTCAAAGGCCACCAATGTTGACTCAACGCTGGTGGCGCTTAAAGCTTTTGAAAAACCTGTCTGGCTTATTCTGGGCGGGAGAGATAAGGGGGCTCCTTACAGGCCGCTTGGTTCACAGATAAAGAAAAAGGTTAAAGCTATACTGCTCATAGGCGAAGCCGCCGCTAAAATACGCAAAGAGTTTTCCGGAACCGCAGAGCTGCTGGACGCCGGGGATATTGACGGAGCTCTGTCTTTAGCGTCGCGCCGCGCGGTAAAGGGAGATATTGTGCTTCTTTCACCGGCCTGCGCCTCGTTTGACCAGTTTGACAATTATGAGCATAGAGGCCGTTACTTTAAAAACGCCGTTTTGAAAATGAAAAAACGCTTTGAGAAAAAGTAATTCCGTTTTCTTAACAATCATTCTCGGCCAGTCGGCTCCCCGGAAAACATATGGCTAAATTCTCACCAAAGCTGCAGATAGAAGACAGTCATGATAAAACCCTTTTTATCGTAACCCTTTTGCTGGTAATTTTCGGCACGCTGATGGTTTTTTCATCCAGCGTCATAATGGCCGATATCCGCTTTCAGTCGCCGTATATGTTTGTGTCAAAGCATCTGATTTGGGTGGTTATAGGAACCTTTGCCCTTATATTTTTTTCAAAGTTTAATTACCGCTCGCTTCAGACTATGTCCAAGCCTCTCTATATCGCGGTAGTCGTATTGCTTCTGCTTGTGTTGTTTATCGGGACTTCAAAAGGAGGGGCGAAACGCTGGCTCCGCTGGGGCCCCATAAGCGTTCAGCCCTCCGAGATAGCCAAGCTGGTCACGGTAATAGTGCTGGCCGATTATCTTGACAGAAAGAAAAGCAAACTTAAAAAAATCAAGGGAATAATACCGCCTCTGCTGATCGCCGGCTTTCTCTGCGCGCTGGTGGCAGTGGAACCGGATTTAGGCACTCCAATAATTATCATGGCCACTACTCTCGCTCTGCTTTATGTCGCGGGCGCGAAATTTAAATATATTTTGTCGGTACTGCTGTTGGCCGTGCCGGTTGTAATTGCGGAAATTCTGAGAAAGCCCTACCGCCTGGCGCGAGTCAAGGCCTATCTCGCGTCCTGGTGGGATATAAGCTCCACCTCATACCAGCTGGACCAGTCCATTCTGGCGCTGGGCTCCGGAGGGTTTATAGGCAAGGGGCTGGCGCAAAGCCAGATGAAAATGCTCTACCTGCCCGAGCCGCATACTGATTTTATATTCCCGATTGTAGGCGAGGAACTGGGTTTTATAGGCGCGGCCGTGCTTATTGTTCTGTTCGGCATATTTACCTGGAGGGGGATTACAATATCCAGGCACTCAACCGAATTTTTTGGAGCCATCCTCGCTTTGGGAATTACATTTTTAATAGCATTGCAGGCATTTTTGAATATGGGCGTAGCTTCAGGTCTGCTTCCGACCAAGGGCCTGCCGCTCCCTTTTGTTTCATTCGGAGGAACGGCGCTTCTTATTAATATGGCTGAGGTAGGAATTCTTTTGAGTATTTCAAAAAATATGGCGGGCAGAGAGAAAAAATGATAAGCTCGGAAAACAATATTGTCTTAATAGCCGCGGGCGGGACAGGAGGGCATCTTTATCCTGGAATAGCGCTGGCCGATGAACTTATCAGACACGGGCTGACACCTGTTTTTCTCACAAAATTTAACGATAACGCCAAACCGATTTTTGAAAAAGAGTTTCTCAGATATTACGAAGTCCCTGTTAGAGGCATGCCGAGAAAACTTTCTTTCGGGCTGGTGTTGTTTTTTATTGACCTTGTAAGGTCCTGTTTTTATACGGCAAATATTATCCGGTCGCTTAAGCCGGCTGTGGTTGTCGGTATGGGGGGGTTTATATCTTTTCCCGCCATATTCACGGCGCGCCTTTTTTCCATACCCAGGGTAATTCACGAGCAGAATTCTCTGCCGGGCCTGGCGAACCGCGTGCTGGCGTTAATCTCCGGCAGGGTCGCTGTCAGCTTTGCCTCTTCGGCCAGGTTTTTTCCAAAATCAAGAACAATACTCACGGGTAACCCCGTAAGAAAATCCATATTTTCAGTTGAGCCAGCGAAGGTTTTTGCTGAACTCAAGCTTGACTCATCCAGGTTTACGGTTCTTGTTTTCGGCGGCTCGTTGGGAGCTTCCGGAATAAACAGGGTTGTTTCCGAGTCGCTTTCGGACCTCGCTGAACTAAAAGACAAGATACAGTTTTTGCATATAACAGGAAAGAATGACGCCGGCAGGGCCCGTGAGAGCTATCAAAAGGCCGGATTTAAGGCCCTGGTGCTGGAATATTTGCACGAAATTGGCAAGGCCTATGCGGCGGCTGATTATATTATTTGCAGGGCCGGCGCCACTACAGTCGCGGAACTGCTTTATGCCGAGAAAAAGTCGCTGTTGGTGCCCTATCCTAAGGCGACAGGCAATCATCAGGAATACAACGCCTCTATACTCGTGGAGACCGGACTGGCATCCATGATAAGAGAGAAAGATCTAAATGGGAAGTTAGTGGCAAGATACATAAAGGACGCCCTGCGGGAGTTTGACGGCAAAAGAGAGGCCTGCGCGCTTCCGGATTTTCTGCCTCAGCAAAAGCTTGCCGCTGAAATAATTAAAATTGCCGAGAGCGCGGGTTGATATGAAAAAAACAGTCCTTATCACCAATGATGACGGAATTTACGGGCCGGGATTAAGGCCGCTGATCCGCGAGATTAAAAGGGTTGCCAAAGTGGTAGTGGTGGTTCCCGACCAGGAGCGGTCAGGAACAAGCCACTCAATAACTCTCCATAAGCCGCTCAGGGTTCAAAAAGTCGGCAGGGATATTTTTATGGCTAACGGCACTCCCGCCGACTGTGTCAGGTTCGGAGCCCGTTCGCTTTTTAAAGGCAGGATAGACGCTGTTGTTTCCGGTATCAACTCTGGGCCAAATCTTGGGCAGGATGTGGTCTATTCGGGAACCGTGGCGGGAGCCCGCGAGGGAACTCTGCTGAATATCCCGTCGGTCGCGGTTTCAGTCGCCGAAACGGGCAGGGGAAATTTCAGCCTGTCCGCTAAATTCGCCGCAAAATTAGCCGGGATGATACTCTCCGAAGGGATCCCTGCCGGCCTGTATCTTAATGTAAATGTGCCATATAAAATTAAAGGCGTAAAAATAACCGACCTCTGCAAACGGATTTATGACGAAAAGATTGAATGCAGGACCGATCCCCGCGGCCTTAAATATTACTGGCTTGCCGGCAAGACGGTTTCAGGCCTTTCTCAGCCCGGGACGGATCTTTATGCCGTTGAAAAACACTTTGTCTCTATCACTCCGCTCAACATTAACCCGACTGCCTCGGAGAGTTTCAACCTATTTAAACGGTGGATAAAAGATTTAAGCTGACATCAGGTTTCAAGCCATCCGGCGACCAGCCAGGGGCCATTGAGGAGCTTTCCGACAATATAAAGAAAGGCTCGCGCTCACAGGTTTTGCTTGGCGTAACCGGCTCCGGTAAAACCTACACGATAGCCAATGTAATTGAAAAGCTTCAGAGGCCCGCCCTTGTAATCGCCCCAAATAAAATACTGGCCGCTCAGCTGTACGCCGAGTTTAAAGCTTTCTTTCCTGAGAATGCCGTTGAGTACTTCATTTCCTATTACGATTACTACCAGCCCGAAGCCTATATCCCTCAAACCGATACATTTATAGAAAAGGACTCGGCCATCAATGACCACATTGACCGCCTGCGCCTTAAAGCCACATCCTCGCTTCTTGAACGAAGGGATGTGATTATAGTCGCCTCGGTTTCGTGCATTTACAACCTCGGCTCACCGCAGGAATACAGGGATATGTGTGTTTTTGTTGAGAAAGGCGCCAAAAAATCAAGAGACGAGATAATCGCTGAACTGATAGCCATAAATTACGAGAGAAACGAAGTGGAGTTTTCAAGGGGTAAAGTCAGGGTAAGGGGCGATACCATAGAGGTGTTTATGGCCTACCTTGAGACCGCCCTGAGAATAGAGCTTTTCGGCAATGAGATAGAAAAGATATCTGAAATAAATCCTGTTACCGGCGAGGTAATTGCGGTCAAAGACAGCTGTTTGATTTATCCGGCGCGCCACTATGTAATGCCCAAAGAGGAAATGGAAAAAGCGGTTGAAAGAATTGAAGCGGAGCTCGCCGAGCGTCTTGCAGCCTTAAAAAACCAGAACAAGCTTCTGGAATACCAGCGTCTTGACCAGAGGACGCGCTACGATATTGAGATGATGAAAGAAACAGGTTTCTGCAGGGGGATAGAAAATTATTCACGCGTAATTGAAGGGCGCCCCGCGGGCTCCAGGCCCTCCTGTCTGCTGGACTATTTTATCGCTTCCACCAAAGGAACATCCGACGATTTCATCACTATTATTGACGAATCTCATGTGACCGTGCCACAGATAAGAGGCATGTACGAAGGCGACAAGAGCCGTAAGGAAACCCTCGTCAATTACGGTTTCAGGCTTCCTTCGGCGCTTGACAACAGGCCGCTGAAGTTCAACGAGTTTGAATCCCTCGTAAAGGACATTATTTTTGTATCGGCCACGCCCGGGCCCTATGAACTCGCAAAGACAAAAGGCGCAATAACCGAACTTATCATCAGGCCAACGGGACTCATTGACCCTGAGGTAATCATCAGGCCGATCGGCAGCCAGGTGCAGGACCTTATTACCGAGATCAGAGCCTGCGTTGAGAAAAAACAAAGGGTGCTCGTAACAACGCTGACTAAAAAGATGGCGGAGGATCTCGCCGACTATCTCTCGGAAAAAGAAATTAAGGTTTCGTATCTTCATTCGGATATTGACGCTCTTGAAAGGATAGATATACTTAAAAACCTGAGGCTCGGTAAATTTGATGTTCTGGTGGGTATCAACCTGCTTCGCGAGGGGCTGGATCTGCCTGAGGTCGCCCTTGTGGCCGTCCTGGATGCCGACAAAGAAGGTTTCCTTCGCTCCGAGACCACGCTCATTCAGGTTTGCGGAAGGGCGGCGAGGAACCTTAACGGCAAAGTCATTCTTTACGCCGACAAAATGACCGGCTCCATGCAGCGGGCTATTGACGAAATGTCCAGAAGAAGGCGCAAGCAGGAAGAATACAATGTTAAAAACAAAATTACTCCCCGCTCAATTGTTAAGGCCGTGCATGACCTTGAGGAGTTCCAATACCATGCCAAGGAAGAGGGGCTTAAGAATATAGTCAGCGAGGTTTCAGCGGAATATATAACTCCCGGCAATATTAATAGAGTTACCGCTGAACTGGAGAAACAGATGAGAGAAGCGGCCGACAATCTGGATTTTGAGCTGGCCGCGGCTTTAAGGGATAAGATTATAGCCATCAGTGAAATGGCGGCTTCTTCCGGTAAACGGCGCACTGTTGCGCGGCGAAAAAAGTAGGCAGGGACAATAGTTTAAACTGATTACTGACTCCGAGATTGCAAGGTATTTCGGGATATCAAGGCCATCAGTTTCAAGCGCAATAAAGAGAGTGGGAAAAAATTGCTACAGAAAATAACCTTATCGAGACTTTGGGGACAGACTTTGGGGACGCTCTTAACTAATTAACTACTGACAAATAAAGAGACAATTGATAAAAGGGATGTATGCCGAGACAAGGAAGAATAAACATAGAAGGTGGGATATATCATGTGATGCAGCGTGGCATTGAGCGTCGCGAGCTGTTTAAGAGTGACGCTGATTGCCAGGAGTTTGTCCGCAGGTTTTCGGAAGGATTAAAGGATACTGGGCACAAATGTTACGGTTGGGCGCTTATGCCCAACCATTTTCATTTATTGATACGAGCTGGGGAGAAACCGTTAAGCGATCTAATGAGGAAGCTACTAACCGGGTATGCGGTATATTTCAACAGGAAGTACAAGAGGAGCGGGTATTTATACCAGAACCGATATAAATCTATATTGTGCCAGGAAGATAGTTATTTAGTGGAGCTGGTGCGCTACATACATTTAAACCCGTTGAGGGCAAAGATAGTGAAGGATATGGGCGAATTAAACAAATATAAATGGAGCGGCCATTCGGTAATAGTTGGTGTGAATAAGGCGCCATGGCAGACTATCGGCGAAATACTTAAGTATTTTAGCAGTAATAGAACTGAGGCAATCAGGAAATACATTAATTTTGTGGAAGAAGGTGTGAATAAAGGAAAAAGGGAAGAATTGACGGGTGGCGGGTTAAGGCGGAGTGCGGGTGGAAAATGGAGCGGGGTGCTTGCGCTAAAAAAAGCGAAAGAATACCGGCAGGCAGACGAGCGCGTGTTGGGCGATTCCGGGTTTGTAGAAGAAGTGTTGAAAAGCGCACGGGAAAAGGTACAGAGAAAAGAGATGCTTATAAAAGATGGTTGGGATTTGCGGAAAGTTGATGAGAAAGTATGCGAAAAGTATAATTTTAAGAAGGGCGGTTTGAGTAATAGGAGCAGGTTAAATGCAGTATCAGAGGCAAGGAAAGTATTTATGTATTTGGCGAATAAAGTATTAGGTATAAGCGGCAAGGAGATAGCAAAATACTTAAGTATAACAGCGGTAGCGGTTTCCAAGGGCATAAGGCAAGGTGAAATAATATGTGGCGGGGAAAGCCATAAGTTAATTAGTTAAGAGCGTCCCCTACTAACGTATATATATACATTACAACAGAGAAGGATTCCTACCGAAACAACCCGCAGGTTATTATAGAGAATATGTTCATCCAACACCCGGCGTAAATCATGCCGGTTTACAGAGAGTAATAACTGGACAAAATGGCGAAATGTGGTATTCGCCCAACCACTATAGAACAGAACCAGTTAGAATTAAATAGGGGAGGAATTGACGATGAAGATTATTGATACTTTTGTATTTTCTGATGACCACAAATCTAATGAAGGAGATTTAATTATTAAGATTCCTTGCAACATTAAAACTGAGAATGCACTATTTGATGTGTTATTAAAAGGTTTGAGTTTTCCATATTTTGGCTGGAATTGGAATGCACTTGATGATTGTCTGCATGATTTTGAATGGTTACGTGCAAAGAAAATAATTATTCAACATGATGATTTACCGCAAATGCCGGTTAATGAACTGAAAATATATTTAGAAGTGTTATCAAGTGCAGTTTATGATTGGATGAATGATTCCGCACATGATTTTGTGGTTGTATTTCCTGTCCAAGAAAAGGCACAAATTGTCAGTATTGTTGGAGAGGAAACTGTTATGTCAAAATTTACGGATAAACCCATTGGTGAGGAGTTAAGAAACCCAAACAAATGAAATATACAGCCAAGAGTAATAAGTATATCATGGAAAGAACTCTGTCCTATCCTTAAAAATGACCCCTCAAAACGCGTTAATCGGCACTTGTTGGTGCAGGGATAGATGAATATATTTCTGTTAGCAGGCAAGAGTAACAAGTCATTCGGATATGGTTATTCCTTCCGGTATATATCAAAATACAGACATGTGTTAATGGGGTCTTTACATTTAGCGAATAAGTCAGCCTGACAGCTTTTCGCCTTGCCGCTGGTGATGCAATGGCCGGTATGATTTTCGGCGGTTGCGAACTCAACCCCGCGCCTAGATTCAACATCATATCGGAGCAGGGTTTCAGACATGCGCAACCGAAGTAACGAAAATCAATCGGCAATTAGGCGCATCAAAGCGGCAATTGCGAAAACTATCAAACTATATAACAACACAGAAGCAAGGCAAAAACATTGGTTCACGCAGAATTTTACGGGTAAGGAGAGAAAGATAAGAAGGAGAACCTGCGAAATCCCGCCAAGGCGGGATTATTTGCGTTCAGAGAAACGCAAAGGGAAACGCAAATTTCTTGTTATCACTTCGCCTTCGCAGGATTTGGTTTATTGTAGAACCATGTAATAAGCAATAACCGGTGGATAAAGTACGACTGCGAGAACCGGCCGATAAAGGTAGTAAATGCCGATGGGGCAAGCGAGGAATACACATATGACTACAGCGGCCAGCGTGTAAAGAAGCGCGTCATTGCGAACGGGAGTGAAGCAATCTCGGTTTACATAGGAACGGTATATAAAAAGACAGCCCGGGATTTAAATAATTAAGTTTGAGTTGAGCAAAAAGCATTAATATGGTAAAATTCAGCCATGAATAAATATTCCAGGATAATTTTAGACGCTCTGAAGGAAGACGCTGCCCGTAACGACATAACTACAATAGCGGCCATACCTTCCTCCGCCACCGTTACAGCCGAGCTTGTAGCTAAGGAAAACGGAATTCTCTGCGGAATGGATGTTTTAAAGGCCGTGTTTTGCGAGATAGACAGGCGGTGCGCCGTAAAAACTTTTGTAAAGGACGGCGGCAGTCTGCGCGCGGGGCAGATAATCGCGAAAATAAGCGGTTCGGCCAGGGCAATACTCTCCGCGGAACGCACAGCCCTTAATTTTATTCAGCATCTTTCCGGCATTTCCACTCTTACCGGTATTTTTGTAGAAAGGGTTAAAGGAACCAAAGCCAGGATCCTTGATACGCGCAAAACCACCCCGGGCTTAAGGGAACTTGAGAAATACGCCGTTAAATGCGGCGGTGGATATAATCACAGGCACAATCTCGCCCAGATGGCGATGATAAAAGACAACCATCTCAGAATTATAAAAGACCTGTCAAAAGTTGTAGCAAGTATCCGCAAAAAAAATAAAAAAATAGCCATTGAGGTTGAATGTCAGAGCCTTTCGGATGTCCCGAAAGCCCTTGATGCCGGCGCGGACATTATTATGTTTGACAACATGTCGCGAAAGATGATAAGCAAGGCTATCGGCATTATCAATAAACGCGGGGGGCGCAAGCCTCTGACGGAGATTTCAGGCGGCGTCAATCTTTCAAATGTAAAAGATTACGCCACGCTGGGTGTGGATAGAATATCCGTGGGAGCGCTTACCCATTCGGCGCCTTCTCTTGATATAAGCCTTGAGATCGTATCAATGGAAGGTTGAATGGCCGGGCTCCTTGAGTTGCTGTCAAATAACAAATTTGTATCGGGGCAGGAGATCGCCTCGGAGCTAAAAATATCCCGCGCCGCGGTGCATAAACAGATTGAACTTCTGCGAAAAAAAGGCTACGAAATTCAGGGGAGGCGGAAACAGGGTTATTCTCTTGTGCTGAGGCCGGACCTTATAGCGCCCGCGGAAGTGTCGCGCCGCTTAGATAAAAAAAACCTTTTGGGAAGGGAAATAAAGTATTTCTCGGAACTTGGCTCAACTCAGTCAAGGGCAAAAGAAGAAGCCGAAAACGGAACTCCCGAAGGTTTGCTCATTATCGCTGAATCGCAGAGCTCGGGTTACGGCAGGCTCTCAAGGAAATGGGCATCGCCTCCGCTGGGCTTGTGGTTTTCCCTTGTTTTAAGACCAAAGCTGATACCTTCCAATGTTCCGCAGCTCACGCTGGTCTTTTCACTGGCAATATGCAGGGCGCTTAAGCGCTTTCGCAGAATAAACCCTGAGATTAAGTGGCCCAACGATATTTTTCTCGGTAATAAAAAACTTGGCGGAGTGATAACGGAGATGTCGGCCGAGTCTGACGGAGTCAGGTGGCTGGTCCTGGGCGCGGGAATAAATGTAAATAATGAAATTCCGCGAAGCCTGCTGGATACGGCGGTATCAATTTTAGCGGCGACTGGCGGCGCGGTGGACAGGGCCGCATTGCTTGCCGGGATAATAAACGATTTTGACGCGATGTACAGAACATATACCGTTTCCGGTTTCGGCGGTTTTGCCGCTGAGTATAATGAAAATTCTCTGCTGAAAGGAAAACGAGTAACGGTTGATATGCTCGGGGAAGTAATCTCCGGGACAGTTCTTGGAATAGATGACAGCGGTTTTCTGCTGGTAAAGCGGGATAACGGCGAAACGCGCAAGATTATCGCCGGAGATGTCACTCTGAAAGGCTGGTAATTAGAATGAACGATCAGGAACTCTTAAAAGTATTAAAGACCCGCAGGAGCGTAAGGCGCTTCCTTCCCGGCTCTATACCGGAAAGCGATATCAATAAAATCATCCTGGCGGCTTCATGGGCCCCTTCGGGAACAAATCACCAGAACTGGCACTTTATCGTGATTAATTCAAAAGCTATAATTGAAGCTCTTTCCGACACCGTCAAGAAAACGGTCAGCGATTACGCCGCTGAAATAAAACTTGATTCGGCTCGTCACGGTTTTCTTAATTATACGGGTTATTTTACATTTTTCAGACAGGCCCCTCATGTAATCGCCGTGGTAAAAAAACCTTACGATTCAATTACCCAGAAACTCATGCGCAGGTACGACCTGCCGGATAATTTCCTGACCAGCACCGATGTGCAGGGTCCGGCCGCGGCCATACAGAACCTTATGCTTATGGCTCATGCCATGGGCTACGGAACCTGCTGGATGACTGGCCCTCTGATAGCAAGGGAAAAAATGGAGTCAATTCTGGAAATCAAGAGCCCCGACCAGCTTATGGCGCTTATTCCGCTGGGAAAACCAGAGTTTCTGCCGCCTGCTCCGAGAAGAAAAGATGTTGAGGGAATAGTGGAGTACCGCTGATGAATCCGAATTCTGACGAGAATTTAAACTGGCACGGCGAAAAAATGATTGAGGCGGCCGCAGAGGCTCTCAAAAAGAATAATTTTACCGTTCATCTCGCGGCCGGTTCCGCTGAGGCCGTTGAAAAACTGCTTTCATTGATTGAGATAAAAGACAGAGTGGCCTGCGGCGGTTCGCGCACAATCAAACAGATAGGGATACTGGAAGCGCTTGAAAAAAGAGGCCAGATAACCGCCGGTTCCCGGCCTTTTAAGACTCCCGCCGAATCTTTGGAGTCAAGGAGAAACTCTCTGCTCGCTGATGTTTTCATGGCAAGCCCTAACGCAGTCACTCTTGACGGCAAGCTGATGTTTCTGGAGTCCATAGGAAACAGAACCGGAGGCATGGCTTTCGGCCCCGGCAGAGTTATAGCGGTGTTGGGGTTTAATAAGATAGTCAGTTCCGTTGAGAGCGGATGGGAGAGGATTCGCTTTCATTCGGCCCCTGTAAACGCTAAAAGGCTCAATCTGTCTACTCCCTGCGCTAAAACCGGCATCTGCGCCGACTGCTCCAGCGAACAGAGGATATGCAATATTGAGATGGTTCTAAGAAAAAAGCCCAAACATACCAAATACGATATAATTCTTATCAACGAGGATCTCGGCTACTAAATGAACATCAAAAAAGCAGATAAAATACCATCTATAGTCGTTCCGAGGCTCTCCAGGTATTACAGGATACTCTTTGAGCTTGACTCCAGCCCGCTTATTTCCTCAAAGGTATTATCCGAGCACACCGGTTTTACCGCCGCCCAGATAAGACGCGACCTTGCTTATTTCGGGCAGTTCGGTTCTCCCGGCAGAGGCTATAATGTGGAGGAGCTTAAAAAAACCATTAAAAATATTCTGGGCCTTGACAGAGCCTGGAATGTCTGCGTCATCGGCACCGGAAACCTCGGTATGGCGTTGCTCGGGTATAACGGTTTCAAGGATCAGGGGTTTGAAGTCGTGGCGGCCTTTGATTCCGATCCTGAGAAAATCGGGAAGACCGTAAACGGCATTAAGATTTTGTCAATCAGCGAGATGGCCAAAGTCGTGCGCGAAAAAAACATTCAGATAGGGCTTTTAACCGTGCCCGGCAGGGTCGCCCAGCAGGCCGCCGAGAATGCCGTAAACTCCGGTATAAAGTCCATTATGAACTTCGCACCGGTTCACCTTAAACTTCCGGAAAATGTCAAGGTGCGTCATATTGACATGACGGTGGAGATAGAAAGGCTTTCGTTTATGATTTCAAGAGAGTAATTCAGGGAATTAATAAAAAGAGGAGGTGAATTACGCAATGGCAGAGATTCTTGTGGTTGTAAGCAAAGTAAAGAAAATGGTGAAAGAGGCAGGATTCCGCACCGGCGCCGACTATATAGCTTCCCTTTCCGGTAAAATTGAGGAAACGGTTAAGGCTTCCATAGAAAAGGCTAAGCTTGCCGGAGACAAAAAAACATTGGGTTCAGAAGACATTTAATGAATTCCGCGCGGCTCCGGGCAAAGGCTTTGGCCTTTGCCCGGGGGGCAGCGGTCACCTTCCGGTAACTTTCCGATACACCCTTGAAACAAAAAATATTTTTTGGTATAATCTGGGTTCGTAAAAAATACGCACACCCCGGGATTTCTTTCAGGGTCCCTGTCCGCTGGCGCGGATTGGGCTGAATGAGAGCTGAACGAGGTGGAGGGCCGTCTCTTCGGAGCGGCAAAAAAACTTACAGGAGGCAGTACATGTCAAACATTTCAATGAAGGCTCTGCTTGAAGCAGGGGTGCATTTCGGCCATCAGACCAGACGGTGGAATCCGAAAATGGCGAAGTATATTTTCGGGAACAGAAACAAGATTCACATAGTAGACCTGCAGAAAACCGTTAAAGAGCTTAAAAAAGCCTACAAGTTCGTCAGGGACTCCGTAGCCGAAAACAAAAGTATTCTTTTTGTCGGAACCAAAAAACAAGCCCAGACACCCGTCAAGGAAGAATCCATACGGGCAGGGGCTTTTTTTATAAGCCAGAGATGGCTTGGCGGAACACTTACCAACTTTGAAACCATAAAGAGATCCATAGCCAGGCTCAAAGAGCTTGATAAAATGAAATCTGACGGAGTTATGGGAATATTGTCAAAAAAAGAAGCCTCAAGGCTTGAAAAAGAAAGAATCAAAATGGATAAATCCCTTGAAGGCATTAAAGATATGAAGAAGCTTCCGGACCTCATGTTTGTCGTTGATCCCACAGAGGAAGCGACCGCGGTTGCCGAGGCCAGAAAACTTCACATCCCGGTTGTGGCTATCTGCGACACTAACTGCGATCCCGATTCCGTTGACTATCCGATCCCGGGCAACGACGACGCCATAAGAGCGGTAAAACTTTTCTGTTCAATCATGGCCGACGCCGTGCTTGAGGGAAAAGGGCTTCTCGCCAAGCAGGACGAAAAGACGGAAACAGAATCAAAAGAAATCCCCGGCGCGACCGTGGGCGATAGAATAAATGAAGCAGTCGTAATTTCAGAACAAAGCGAGGTTAAATAAAATGCCTTCAACAGAACTTATACAGAAACTGCGCTCAATGACAGGCGCGGGAATGATGGACTGCAGGAACGCCCTGAATGAATCCAAGGACGACCTTGAAAATGCCGTTAAATGGCTCAGAGAGAAAGGTATCGCCTCTGCCGTGAAAAAGGCCGAAAGAAAGGCGAACCAGGGGCTGGTTTCCTCTTATATACACGCCGGCGGAAAGCTCGGCGTTCTCGTGGAATTAAACTGCGAGACTGACTTTGTTGCCAGGACCGATGATTTTCAGAACCTTGTAAAGGAAATAGCCATGCAGATCGCGGCGGCCAATCCTTCCTATGTCAAACGCGAGGATGTGCCTGAGGCGGTTATTGAAAAAGAGAAGGAAATTTACAAAGCCCAGCTCGCGCAGGAGGGGAAACCCGCCAATGTGGTTGATAAAATAGTTATCGGCAAGCTTGAAAAATTCTTTTCCCAGGTATGCCTTATGGAACAGCCGTATATAAGGGACACATCGGGCAAAGAAAAGGTCAAGGATGTTCTTAACGCGGCCATAGGCAAAATCGGCGAAAATATGGTTATTCGCAGGTTCGCGAGATTCGGCGTAGGCGAAGAATAAAAATAATGGCAAAAAAAAGAGTTCTGCTTAAACTTTCGGGTGAGGCGCTGGGCGGCCAGGGCGGTTTTGGCATCAATCTGCCCTCAATTCAGAAGGTTGTCGCGGAAATAAAAAAAGCGCTTAAGAAAAACATAGAGCTTGCCATCGTGGTGGGCGGCGGAAATATCTGGAGAGGCGCCGGCAAAGGCATTGAAAGAGTGACCGCCGACTATATGGGTATGCTCGCGACAACCATCAACGCTCTGGCTCTCAAAGACGCTTTTGAGCGCAACGGAATCAAGGCCAGGGTCCAGTCGGCAATTCCCGTATCAAAAATAGCGGAGGCCTACACCAGGGACGCTACCCTTTCGTCGCTTAAAAAGGGAACTGTTGTCGTTTTCGCGGGAGGAACCGGCAACCCGTATTTTACAACCGATACCACCTCAGCTCTGAGAGCCGCCGAGATAAACGCCGACCTGCTCCTTAAAGCCACGCAGGTGGACGGCGTCTATTCCGAGGACCCGAAGCTTAACCCGAAAGCAACGAAGTACGACAGAATCTCCTATGAGGAAGCTATACAGAAAAAACTGAAGATTATGGACACTTCCGCTTTCGCGCTCTGCAAAGATAATAACATCCCAATCGTTGTTTTTGATTTTCATAAGCCCGGAAACCTCGCTAAGGCTCTTTCGGGCGGCAATATAGGAACAATTGTCGGTTAATACCGGAGGTTAAAATGGTTTTGAGCCAGATTATCGCTAACGGCGAAGAGCCGATGAAAAAAACGCTGGAGAAAATGAAAAACGATTTGTCGGCTATAAGGACCGGCCGAGCCAGTGTCGCTCTTATTGACGGATTAAGGGTTGACAGCTATGGTTCGCTTCTGCCGATAAAACAGCTGGCTAATCTTTCGGTTTCCGACGCGCGCACGATAGAGGTAAGGCCCTGGGACATATCTCAGCTGCAAAGCATTGAAAAAGCCATTCAGAAATCCGACCTCGGGCTGACTCCCGTAAACGACGGAAAGATTATAAGGCTCTCGGTTCCTCAGCTTAATGAGGAAAGGCGCAAAGAACTTATTAAGGTAGTCAACAAAATGACCGAGGATTTCCGTGTTTCCATACGAAACGAGCGCAGGGTAATGGTGGAAGCGCTGAAAAAAGCCGAGAAAGACAAAAAGATAACCGAAGACGACAGAAAAAAAGGCGAAGGCGAGCTTCAGAAAATCACCGATATATATGTTAAAAAGATTGACGAGATGCTTAAGGCGAAAGAAAAAGATATAATGGAAGTGTAGTCAAACGCCAATATTTTAAAATACAGCCGTCAGACGCGGCAAAGAAAAGGAGAACAAAATGGCTTTTAAAATTGATCAGGAACAGTGTATCGGATGCGGAGTATGCGAGGGAACATGCAAACAGACTGCCATAGTGGCGGATAACGATAAATTCAAGATAATAGCCGAGAAGTGCACGGATTGCGGCGATTGCGCCGATGTCTGCCCGGTCAGCTGCATCAGCGGCACAAAAAAATAAGTGCCTAATTCCGTCTTGCCGGACCAAAAGAACCTTCCCAGGCATATCGCCGTCATAATGGATGGAAACGGCAGGTGGGCCAAGAAAAGAGGCCTGCCCAGGATTTTCGGGCACAAAGCCGGACTGGGAACCGTAAGGAAAATTGTTGAGGCCTGCGTAAAACTGAAAATTGAACACCTCACTCTTTACGCGTTTTCAACGGAAAACTGGATAAGGCCCCATTCGGAAGTAAACGGCCTTATGAACCTGTTAAAGATTTATGTCAGGAAGGAATTGAAAGATCTTCAGAAAAACAATGTCCGGCTCTCGGCGATAGGAGATATTTCAAAGCTTCCCTCCGGCGCCAGGGCTGAACTGCAGAAAGGCATTAACGAGACTTCCGGAAACACAGGGCTTGGGCTGAATCTCGCTCTTAATTACGGTTCACGGCAGGAAATTGTCCGGGCGTTTAATCTGATGGCTGAGCGCGGGATGCGAAAAATTGAAGAGAGCGATATAAGCGATTTTCTTTATACCGCGGGCATGCCTGACCCCGACCTTTTAATACGGACCTCGGGAGAGCTGCGCATATCAAACTTTCTGCTGTGGCAGATAGCGTACTCGGAACTCTACATTACTCCGGTCTTGTGGCCGGATTTTTCTGAAAAACATCTGATAGAAGCGATCGCGGAATACCAGAGAAGAGATCGTCGTTTCGGCGGGGCTAAATAATGCTGCTTCCCAGACTAATTACGGCCGTTGTGGGCATACCTCTCATGCTGTTGAGTATTTATTGGGGGGGATTGCCGTTTTTAATAGTAATGATGGGCGTTGTTTTCCTCGCTCTTCAGGAGTTTTTTTACATCGCCGAAAAGGGCAACTACAGCGTAAGGCCCGTGACCGGAATAGTAACCGGGATGCTCATTTTTATCTCGGTATATTTAAACGCCACGAAAATAGGGCCTTTGAGCGACAACCAGGGCACGGCCGCGCTTATAACTCTTCTGATTATCCCGCTTTTCGCCATGGAAATAATTAAGAAACAACCGCAGAAAGCCATTGAAAGAATGGGACTGACATTTTTCGGGGCTTTTTTTATTTCCTGGACCCTCGGACACCTGGTTCTTATCAGAAATTTAAGGCCGGACGGCCTGCTGTTTTCTTTGTTTCTTGTCCTTCTTATCTGGACTTTGGACACGGGGGCTTATTTTGTCGGCAGGAAATTCGGGCGAAACAGGCTTTCTGAATCCATAAGCCCAAAAAAGACGGTAGAAGGCGCCATAGGGGGAGTGATAACCGCCGTTGTTGTCGGGCTTATATGCAGGCTGATATTCTTAAAGCACATATTTTCCATTCCGGAGACCATAATAATATCTGTCGCGATTTCAATTGTGTCTCAATTTTCCGACCTTGCGGAATCTCTTATAAAAAGGGATGCCGGCTTGAAAGACTCGTCAGACCTCCTGCCGGGGCATGGCGGCATGCTTGACCGCTTTGATTCTTTCCTTTTCACGGCTCCGCTTTTCTATTATTATCTGGTTGTATTTAAAAACATTTAAATTTGCCTCCGTTACGGGAACCCGCCCCGCGACGGACAAAGCGACTCTAATTGCCCGACGGGTTTTCTATGAAAAAAATATCTATACTTGGTTCTACCGGTTCAATAGGTTTGCAGGCCGCCGCTGTGGTAAGAAAATACAGGAATGATTTTTCCGTTCGCGCGCTCGCCAGCAGCTCAAATATTGAAGAGTTGAAAAAACAGATCCTTGAGTTCCGGCCTGAGGTTGTTTCCATACAGAGCGAAACGCTCTCTGCCGAACTTAAAGGCTGGTGCCGGTCAAAAGGGGTCAAAACCAGGGTTGTCTCCGGCGACGATGGGCTTGTTGAGGCCGCCGAAGTTAACTGCGATATTGTCCTGTCCGCGGTCGTGGGATTCGCCGGTTTAAAGCCTCTGCTGGCGGCAATTAACAAGGGAAGGACTATCGCCCTTGCCAATAAGGAAGCTCTTGTTGTGGCGGGCGATATAATAATAAAGAAGGCGAAGTCCCGTAAAAGCGAAATAATTCCGGTTGACAGCGAGCACTCGGCTATTTTTCAGTGCCTTAAGAATGAAAACGGGGGAAATATAAGAAGGATTCTGCTCACGGCTTCCGGCGGCCCGTTTTACAGAAGCAAAAAACCGCTCTCGGAAATTACGGCTAAACACGCGCTTGAGCATCCCACCTGGAAGATGGGCAGAAAAATCACTATTGATTCCGCCACGCTTATGAATAAGGGCCTTGAGGCCATAGAAGCGCATCACCTTTTCGGTACCCCCATTGAAAAGATACAGATAGTTATCCACCCGCAGTCTATCATTCACTCTATGGTTGAATTTGCCGACAGTTCCGTAATAGCGCAGATGTCCTATCCCGACATGAAACTGCCCATACAATACGCTTTGACTTATCCTGAAAGAAGGCCCTCCGATGTCAGGCCTCTGGACCTGTTCAGCGTGGCGAAGCTGGAATTCGGCAAACCAGATTTCAGGAAATTCAGGTGCCTTGAGCTTGCGCTCGCGGCATCTTCAATCGGCGGCACCATGCCTGCCGTTATGAACGCCGCCAACGAGGAGTCAGTGCGCCTTTTTCTTGACGGCGCCGTCTCATTTACCGATATACCAAAACTTATTGAGCGGGCCATGAAGGCGCACAAGCCCTTAAGGAATCCCGCGCTGGACGATATATTTGAAAGTGACAGGGCCGCGAGGGCCTCGGTTGTTGAAGGATTAAGAGGGTTAAAGAGGTTAAAATGCTGAATATTTTCGGTTTTAATATTACTTATTTTCAGATAGCGGCCACCGTGCTTGGCATCGGGCTCCTGGTGTTCATTCACGAGCTGGGCCATTTTATTATGGCTAAACTATACGGCATACGAGTAGAAAAATTTGCTTTCGGCTTCGGCCCGGAGCTAATTGGTTTTACCTACGGCGAAACCCGGTATTCCATCTGTGCCATACCTCTCGGAGGCATGGTCAAGATGCCCGGCGAGGACGCCGATTCTGCTTCCGGCTCGCCGGACGAGTTTCTCTCGCAGGCCTGGCACAGGCGCCTGTTTCTCGCGCTCATGGGCCCGGTAATGAACTACCTGCTGGCTGTCGTGCTGTTTGCCTCCGTGATCTACTTCTGGGGTTTTTCAAAACCGTCCGATACTCCGGAGATTGGAGCTGTAGTTGAGGGCTATCCGGCGCAGAAAGCAGGAGTGCTTAAGGGCGATATTATTGTTTCTATTAACGGCGCCGGTGTCAGTTCCTGGCTGCAGATGTCCGAAATAGTGCACAGTAATCCCGGCAAACCGGCCGTCTTTGAAGTTTTGAGGGGAAGCTCTAAAATCATATTGAAGATTTCGCCTCTAAAAGATCCTGTCTCTGGAAAGGGGCTTATCGGGATATCTCCAAAACTTACGGTGCAGAAAGCCGGCATGGCCGATTCTCTTATTTACGGGGCGAAGATAACAGTCTATCAGTCAGTGTTTACCTTAAAATACCTTGGTGAGAAGCTTATAAAATGGGAAAAACCCGAGATAGCCGGGCCAGTTGGCGTTATCCAGATCCTCGCGACAGCCGCTAAAACCGGGTGGGACAACCTTTTGTACATACTCGGGGTCATTTCCACGGCGCTGGGACTGTTTAATCTTCTGCCTATTCCATTGTTAGACGGCGGGCATATTTTTATGGCGCTCATTCAGGCGGTCACGCGCAGACCTCTGAATAAAAAAATGATAATAGCCGCGAATTATGCCGGCCTTGCGGTAATATTGGCGATATTTCTTTTTGCCACCTACAGCGACATAGTTAGGGTCGCTTTTAGTTTCGCGGCGAAGGCGCAATAAAAATGTTCACAAGAACGGAGACAAGAAAAATCAGGGTCGGCAAAGTCGCGGTAGGCGGCGGAGCTCCTGTCACTATTCAGTCAATGACAAACACAAAGACTGAGGATGTTTCCGCCACGGTAGACCAGATTAAACGCCTTGAAGACGCCGGTTGCGAGATTGTCCGCGTGGCCGTCCCCGATATGAAAGCCGCGCTTAAGCTTGGCGCGATAAAGAAAAGGATTTCCATTCCCTTAGTGGCGGATATTCATTTTGATTACAGACTTGCTGTTGAAGCCGCGAGCCAGGGCGTTGATAAATTAAGGTTGAATCCCGGCAATATTGGCAGCCGCGAAAATGTTGAAAAAGTAGTCAGCGCGGCAAAAAAGGCGTGCGTGCCCATAAGGATCGGCGTAAACGCAGGCTCCCTTAAGGCCGTTCATGGAAAGTCCGGGCCTTTGGCTCGGGCAAAAAGCCTGGTGGATTCCGCGCTTGAACATGTCAAAATCCTGGAGTCTTTTGATTTTAAGGATATAGCCGTCTCGCTGAAGGCCTCCGATATCGCCACAACAGTTGAAGCTTACAGGCTGATGGCGCAAAAAAGAAACTACCCTCTGCACCTGGGCATTACGGAGGCTGGAACGCTTTTCAGGGGAACGGTAAAGTCATCGGCCGGCCTTGGCATTATCCTTTATATGGGCCTGGGAGACACGATAAGGGTTTCTCTGACAGCCGACCCTGTTGAGGAAATAAAGGTGGCCAGGCAGATTCTGCAGTCGCTCGCGCTTCGTGCCTCCGGTGTTGAGCTTGTTTCCTGCCCGACCTGTTCGCGCTGCGAGGTGGATCTTATCAAAATAACCGGCGAGCTGGAGGATAAAATTTCCTCTTTGCGCCCGGGTAAAAAAGGGAAAGATATCAAAGTGGCGGTTATGGGCTGTGTTGTAAACGGCCCCGGCGAGGCAAGAGAGGCCGACATAGGCATAGCCGGAGGGAAAAACACTGGCCTTCTTTTTGAGAACGGAAAACCCGTCTCAAAAGTTGCGCCCGATAGATGGGTAAAAACCTTAATGGGCAGAATAAACCGTAAAATTAAATCCAATAAATAACCAAAGAACCGGAGGCGGCAGTATGAGCAGCATATATTTAACTAAAGACGGCAGAAATAAGATGATAGACGAGCTTGAAAGGCTTAAAAACAGGAAGCCTCTCATTCAGGAAGAGATAGCCCGGGCCCGCGAGCACGGGGATCTGAGGGAGAACGCGGAGTACCATGCCGCGAAAGAAACCCTGACCAATCTGCAGCAGCGCATTGCCGAACTGGAAACAAAGCTTTCAAGAGTGAAGATTATTGAAGACCAGAACATGGAAAAGGGTACCATTTACATCGGCGTAACCGTAAAGATGAAAGACGAGGACGGCGACGAGTATAATTACACTATAGTGGATGTGGAAGAGGCTAATTTGGCGGAAAATAAAATTTCCGTGCAGTCTCCCATGTCGCAGGGTCTGCTCGGGCACAAAGAAGGCGAACAGGTGACCGTTTCCCTGCCCGCGGGCGACATGAAGTTTAAAATTCTTAAAATCTCCAGATAGAGAGGCGCTATGTACTTTACAAAATTCTTTATTCCAACGCTCAGAGAGGCACCGTCGGACGCTGATATTGTTTCGGCAAAACTAATGCTGCGCGCCGGCATGATACGAAAACTTGCCTCGGGTTTGTACGAATGGCTTCCCCTGGGCTTAAGAGTGCTTCGTAATGTGGAAAATATCATAAGAACCGAAATGAACAGGATAGACGGCCAGGAGGTCTGGCTTCCCATAATGCAGCCTAAAGAGCTTTGGGAGGAAACCGGCAGATGGGTGGTTTACGGAAAAGAGCTGTTCCGAATTAAAGACAGGAAAGAGTCTGATTTCTGCCTCGGCCCGACCGCCGAGGAAGTTATCACCGACATCGTCCGCCGCGAGGTGCGTTCTTACAGGCAGCTTCCGGTTATGCTCTATCAGTTCGGAGTAAAATTCAGAGACGAAATAAGGCCCAGGTTCGGCATAATGCGCGCGAGGGAATTTCTGATGAAGGACGCTTATTCCTTTCACGCTGACGAGCAGGACGCGGGGAATTATTATCAAAAGGCGTTTGAGGCTTACAAAAATATATGCGGCAACTGCGGCTTAAATTTCAGGCCCGTGGAAGCGACCACCGGAAATATCGGCGGATCCTTTTCGCATGAGTTTATGGTTTTGGCCGATACCGGCGAAGAAGAAATAGTCTGGTGCGGCTGCGGTTACGGCTCAAATATTGAAAAAGCCGAATGCCCGCGCGCCGACACCGAGAGAAACGGTGAGGAGCTTGCCGTCAGCGAAGTCCATACGCCCGGGCTTAAAAGTGTTGACGAGGTAAGCGCTTTTCTGAAAGAAAAATCCGACAAATTCATTAAAACCCTGGTCTATATGGCCGATGGCGCTCCGTTGGTTGCGCTGGTGCGCGGCGATTACGAGATAAACGAAGCCAAGCTGCAGCAGGCGCTTGGCGCGCAGACGGTTTTTCTTGCCGACGCGCAGACCGTAAAAGATATTACCGGCGCTGATACCGGTTTCGCGGGGCCCCTCGGCTTAAAGAAGGAGATCAGGATTATAGCTGATTTTTCCGTGGAGTGTATAATAAACGCCGTCACCGGCGCCAATAAAAATGATTACCACCTTGTCAATGTGAACATTGAAAGGGATTTTAAGCCCTCGCTGGTCGCCGACATCAGAAAAGTTACTGTTAACGACCTCTGCCCCCGCTGCGGCGGAAAGCTGGAGTTCTGCAGGGGAATTGAAATAGGCCATACATTTAAGCTGGGCTTAAAATATTCAAAAGCCATGAAGGCGCAGTATTTAGACGCCCAGGGAAAAGAAAACCTCATGGTGATGGGCTGTTACGGCATAGGAGTTTCAAGAATCGTGGCCGCGGCCATAGAGCAGTCTCACGACGAAAATGGCATTATCTGGCCCGTTCAGATCGCGCCTTTCAAGGTGTATATCGTAGCCGTTAACTGGGACGACGAGAATATCAGAAAGACCGCGGTTGACATTCACGATAAGCTTACGGCGCTTGGAATTGAAACTCTGCTTGATGACAGGCCGGAGCGCGCCGGCATAAAGTTCAAAGACGCGGATTTAACCGGCATACCCGTCAGAATTACTATCGGTGACCGCAACCTAAAAGACGGCAAGGTGGAGTTTAAGCTCAGGAAGGATAAAAATACCGAGGCCTCGCTGGTTCCGTTTGATAAAATCATTAATGAAGTTCAAAGCGTTTTAGCGAATTCCAGATAAGGCGAGACAGATAATGAGAAGCCGCAATAACTTGCCAATAAATATTTAATATGTTATAATTCAACAGCAAAAGTGGCCATGAGCCACTTTTTGTTTTTAGGGATGACTATGAGCATAATCAAGCAAATTGAAGAACTGATTAATCCGACGCTGGAGTCTTCGCAGCTGGAGCTGGTGGACTTAAGCTACACTAAAGAATCCGGAAAAATGGTTTTACGCCTGTTTCTTGACAAAGAGGGCGGGATAAAACTCTCGGACTGCGAAGAAATGAGCTCTAAACTCGGCGATATCCTTGACAACTGCGGATTTCTGCCGCAGGATTATGTCCTTGAGGTCTCTTCTCCCGGTATAGACAGGGTAATAAAGAAAGAAAAAGATTTCGTTAGGTTTAACGGCAGAAAGGTTAAAATAAACACTTTCGCGCCCGTCAGCGGACAGAGGAATTTTATAGGAAAACTTGTTTCCTATGGAAGCAATAAGGTTGTAATAGAAGACGCCGCAAAAAATATTATTGAGATTGAACTCTCAAATATTTCCAGAGCCAGGCTTGAGCCTGAACTTGGATAAAATAAATAACCATAACCTAATTGGAGGATAGATGTCAGAGAAAAGCGAATTATTATCGGCACTGGAACAGATTGAGAAGGACAAAGGAATAAAAAAAGAAGAAATCCTCGCAGTCATAGAGAACGCGCTTGTTTCAGCGTATAAGAAACATGTCGGCAAGAATGTGAATGTTGAAGCGACGGTTGATCCCAATACGGGGGAAATGGCGGCGCGGGTCGTTAAAAAAGTCGTCGCGGATGTTAAGAACTCAAATGTTGAGATAAGCCTTCACGACGCCAAGGCGATTTCCGCCGAAGCTAAAATTGACGAAGACATCAGGCTGCCGCTTGATACTCAGGACTTCTCAAGAATAGCGGCGCAGACTGCTAAACAGGTTATTGTGCAGAAAATCAGGGAGTCCGAGAGGGAAACTCTGCTTGAAGAATATAAAGCCAAGATAGGCCAGATGGTGAGCGGCGTAGTATGGCGTTTCGCAAACCGCAATTTGATAGTTGATCTCGGAAAAACCGAAGCCATTCTTCCGGTTTCCGAGCAGGTTTCAAGAGAAAGATTTAACTTAGGACAGCATGTCAGAGCCGTGATAATCAAAGCTGAAAAAAGCGCCCGCGGCCCTTCAATAGTTCTTTCCAGAAGCCATTCGGACCTTGTGCGCAGGCTTTTTGAGGTTGAGGTTCCCGAGATTTATGAAAAGATTGTTGAGATAGTCAATGTGGTGCGCGAGCCGGGCATGCGTTCAAAGGTGGCCGTGATTTCGCGCAACCCGAAAGTTGACCCGGTAGGCGCCTGCGTCGGAGTTAAGGGAGCCAGAGTAAGGCCGATAATTGAAGAGCTTCACGGGGAAAGAATTGACCTTATTCCTTACACCAATGATACCGAGAAATATATCGCTTCGGCTCTTTCGCCGGCCAAGGTGCTCAGGGTAACCGTGGTTGACGAACCGGGCAAGCGCGTAGAAGTGCTTGTCGCCGACGACATGCTGTCGCTGGCGATCGGCAAAAACGGGCACAATGTCAGGCTCGCGGCAAAACTCTCCGGCTGGCATATTGATATAAAATCCGAAGGCCAGAAAAAACAGGAGACTCAGGAAAAAACTGCCGCTTCCACCGAGAACCTTACAAAACTTGAAGGTATAGGCGCCAAGACCGCCGAGGTCTTAACCAAAGCCGGATTCACCCAGATTGACAGGCTGGCGGAAAGCCAGGTTGACGATCTTACCACTCTGCAGGGCATCGGCCCTAAAACGGCTGAAAAGATAATTGAAGCCGCGAAAAAAATGATTAAAAAACAGGCGAAGAAAGAAAAAGCCGAAAAAGAAGAAGAGAACGATAAGGAATAACTATGCCAACAAAAGCCAAAACCGCTGGTGATGAAACTATGCCGAAAGACAAACCGGCTAAAAAGAAGGCCGCCGATTCTTCGGCTGCCCCCGCAAAAAAAACCGCTAAGGCTAAAACCGTTAAAACCGCGGCTGAAAAAAAACCGAAGGCAAAGGCGGCTAAAAAGGAAAAAGCTCCTGAAACCGCCGCGTCCGCCGAAGAAACAAAAGCCGCTGAACCCAGAAAAACAAAAACCCCAAAAAAAACTACGGCTAAAGCCAAAAAAGCAGAGGTTGTTGAGACGGAAAAAACAGCCCCGGCCGCTGACGCAGTCAGGCCGCATCCGGTTAAACCGGCTGTCACGCACGAACCTAAGGCCCCTAAAGAAATAAAACCCGCTCCTGAACATAAAATCAAGCATGAAATAAGCAAGCCGGAAGTAAAAGCCGCGCCTGCTCCTGTCGTATTGCCAAAAGAAACTCCGAAGCAGGCACCAGCCGTTTCTCAGCCTGCCGCTCCTCCCGCCCCGGCGGCTCCGCCCCCTGCCCCGGTAGTCGCGTTTAAAGGCGAAATTACCGTAAATGAAACATCAACGGTGAGAGACCTCGCCGATAAAATGAATCTTAAGCCCGGCGACATTCTTAAAAAACTGCTCGGAATGGGAAGCCTCGCGACTATCAATCAGAGGCTGGATCTGGATACCGCGACAATACTCGCCCACGAGTTCGGCTACAATATCAAGCATGTGCCTCTTTACGCTGAAGTAGAGCTTGAGGAGGAAAAGGAAGACCCGGCGAAACTGGTTCAGCGGCCTCCGGTCGTTACGATAATGGGGCATGTGGACCACGGCAAGACATCGCTGCTGGACGCTATCAGAAAAAGCAAAGTTGCCGAGGGAGAAGCCGGCGGTATTACCCAGCATATAGGCGCTTATAAAGTAAAAACGCCAAAAGGCGACATCGCTTTTCTGGACACTCCGGGCCATGAGGCTTTTACCGCAATGCGTTCAAGAGGAGCCAAGGCCACGGATATAGTTGTGCTTGTGGTTTCCGCGACTGACGGCATAATGCCTCAGACGGTTGAGGCTATTGACCACGCGAGAGCCGCCTCCGTGCCTATAATAGTGGCGATTAACAAAATTGACCTGCCTACCGCCAATCCGGCTCAGGTCAAGCAGGAACTTTCAAAATATAATCTCGTATCGGAAGACTGGGGAGGAGACACGATAACCGTTGAAGTCTCCGCTAAAAGAAACCAGAATATTGACCAGCTGCTTGAGATGATACTTCTTAAGGCCGAAATGATGGAGCTTAAAGCCAATCCGCATAAGCTTGCCCGCGGAGTGGTAATTGAAGGCAAGCTTGACACAAAAAGAGGCCCCGTCGGCACTGTCCTTGTGCAGTCCGGGACCCTTAAGATCGGCGATAACTTTATTGTCGGCAGGACTTCCGGCAAGGTAAGGGCAATGATAGACGAACACGGACAGAGGCATATTGAGGCGCCTCCCAGCACGCCCGTTGAAATACTCGGCGCGACCGAGACTCCTCAGGCAGGAGATCAGTTCGTGGTTGTAGCCGATGAAAGACAGGCAAGAGAGATTTCCCTTGCGAGGCAGCAGCGCCTGAGAGAGGATTCTCTGCGCCCGAGGCATCACCTTTCTCTTGAAGATATCAGCACCGGCATGGTTAAAGAGCTTCGGCTTATCTTAAAGGCTGATGTGCAGGGCTCCTACGGCGCCTTGAAAGATTCTCTTGAAAGGCTTTCAACCACCGAGATAAACTTAAGGACTATTCACGGAGGAGTCGGCGCGATTACCGAATCCGATGTAATGCTTGCCGCGGCTTCCGACGCGCTCATTATAGGCTTTAATATGCGCCCGGACCCGATTGTCGCCAGGCTCGCCGAGAAAGAAGGCGTCAGTATCAGGGTTTACAGGATAATCTATGAAGTTATAGCCGATGTGCGGGCCGCCATGGAAGGCCTGCTGGAGCCTGAAGTAAAGGAAACTCCGCTCGGCAAAGCTTCCGTGAGGCAGGTGTTTAAAATCACCAAGGCCGGAATCATAGCGGGCTGTTCCGTAACAGAAGGCAAAATTCAGCGCGGGGCTAAAGTCCGGCTTGTCCGCGACAACGCCATAGTTTACGAAGGCACGGTCTCAACCCTCAAAAGGTTCAAAGACGATGTCAAGGAAGTTGATAAAGGTTTTGAGTGCGGAATAGGGCTTGACAATTTCTCGGATATAAAAAGCGGCGATATCATGGAAGTTTTCAGCCAGGAAAAAATCGCGAGGAAACTCGCTTAACGACGCCTTTCGGCACAGGTGATAATATGTTAGCTTATAAACGCTCGGTCAGGGTCGGAGAACTTATACAGCATAATATTTCAAAGATACTGCAGGATATCGCCGGGCCGGACATGGGGCTTATCACTATAACCGGCATAAAACTGACCGACGACTTGCTTGAAGCGAGGGTCTTTTACTCCGTGCTTGGCTCCGAAGAGAATGTTAAAAACGCCAGAGAAAAAATAACGGAGTTAATCCCCGAGATCAGGCACAGGCTGGCAATGGAAGTCAATTTAAGAAGAACTCCCTCTTTGCGCTTTGATTACGACGATACGGCGGAGAAAGCCACAAAGATATTTGAGCTTTTAGAACACATCAAGGAACAGGACGCGGAACCCGAAACTCCGGCCCCTGCCCCCAAAAAAACCCGCCGCAAAGCCGTAAAACCTAAAAAACGCAAGTCAAAATAAACCGCGGGAAGAACATGAATAAGCACAAAAAGTCCCTCCAGGAAATCGCCGGAATAATTAAATCCAGCCAAAAATTCTTTATAGCCGGGCACCTTAAACCAGACGGCGATACTATCGGCACCGCGCTTGCTCTGAAATCCCTGCTTGCCAGGATGGGAAAAGAGCCTCATGTTTTTTCAAAAGAGCCGGTTCCTTCCAATATGCTTTTTCTGCCAGGCGCCCGCGATATAAAAATTCGCGATAAAGTAACAGGCGTTTTTGACTGCGCGATTATACTTGAGAGCGTCAGTCTTGAAAGAATGGGGAGCCTTATTGAGCTTTCTCAGGCCGATAAAGTAATTAATATTGACCATCACGCCACTTTCACAAACTTCGGCCATGTCAATTACATTGATTCAACGGCTTCATCAAGCGCCGAACAGCTCTATATAATTTTTAAGCAGCTTAATAAGAAACCCACCGCCGCCGAAGCCGAATGCCTCTACGCCGGGCTGGTTACCGATACTGGCAAGTTTCAGCACTCAAACGCTTCTCCCAGCGCGCTGGCAATGGCCTCCGAGCTTATAAAGGCCGGTGTTAAACCCTTCAGGCTCTATGACAGGATCTACGCCAACAAGACGCCCTGCTCGCTGCGCCTGCTCGGCCTGGCTCTGAACTCGCTTAAAATTTCCAAAGGCGGGCAAATAGCCTGCATGAGAATTACCAGGCAGATGTTTAAAAACGCCGGCGCGAGCGTAAACGATACCGAAGAAATAATCAATTACTGCATGATGATGCCGGAAATTAAAATAGGCGTCCTTTCCAGGGAAAACCCGGGCGGCGCGAGGAATGATATTAAAATCAGCCTTCGTTCGCGCGGCTTTGATGTCAGCGAGTTCGCCAGGCATTACGGCGGAGGCGGCCACAGAAACGCCTCGGGGTTCAGCCTCAAAGGCAATATAGCTTCAGTTGAAGAAAAAATAATCGCCAAACTTTCAAAAGCCGTGGAAAAATGACCGCGCCAGCTATTCCTCAGATATCCGGGCTTTTAAACATAAATAAACCTTCCGGCGTAAGTTCCTACTGGGTAGTAAACCAGGTTAAGAAAGTCCTGAAAATCAAGAAAGTGGGCCACTGCGGGACTCTGGATCCGATGGCGACCGGTGTTTTGCTTGTTTTGTTCGGGAAAGCCACAAAACTGCAGGCCAGATTCATGGCTGCGAAAAAGGTTTACAGAGCCGGCGTGCTTTTCGGGGTTGCGACCGATTCCGGGGATATTACCGGAAAGATTTTGAGAAAAGAGGAAGCTCTTGATATATCGCCGGATAAAATAAAAGAGGCGGTACTTGCCTTTGTCGGCGAGATTGAACAGATTCCTCCGATGTTTTCAGCGCTCAAGCATGAGGGCCGAAGGCTCTACGAAATCGCCCGCGAGGGCGGTGAAGTCGCGAGAAAATCCAGAAAAATCACAATCTACGATATTGATGTGCTTAAGATTGAAATGCCCAGGGTTGAAGTCAGGGTAACTTGTTCCAGTGGCACTTATATAAGGACTCTGGCGGAAGATATTGGGGGAAGGCTCGGCACCGTCGCGGCGCTTGACTCTCTTGTCAGAGAAGAGATCGCGCCTTTTAAAATTCAAGATTCGCTTGAGGGCGCGATGATCGGTAAAATGGACAGAGAAGAACTGCTTAAACATTCCATTGACGCGAACGCTTTCGCGGACGAGGCGCGGGCATGAAGCCGTATTCGGCAGTTGCCGTCGGGACCTTTGACGGCCTTCACAGGGGGCATCAGTACCTTATTAACAGGCTGCTGAAAATCTCGGAGACAAAAAAATTAAAAAGCGTGGTTGTCGCCCTTTCGGCGCCGGTCCGCCAGGTGCCCGGGGTGCTCAGCACGGTCAGGGAAAAAGAAAAGCTTCTCGCGCAGTTCCCGATTGACGATGTTGTTATCCTGCCGAACACTTCCGATATCACCAGCCAGCCGGCCGATCAGTTTCTCAATGAATTTCTTATTGACAGGTTAAAAGCCAGGGAATTCGTTATAGGCCAGGACTTTGCCTTCGGTAAAGGCAGGAAAGGTGATATAAACTGGCTGAAAGCCCAGTCCGAAAATAATAACATCACCGTGGAAGTGATAAAACCGATATATTTTAAAGACGAGGTAATATCCTCCTCGCAGATAAGAAAGCTGGTCCTGGAGGGGGACATCAAGACTGCCAATCAGCTCCTCGGAAGTTTTTACCTTATAAGCTCAAAACCGGTCAGGGGCCGCGGCCTGGGAACCAGGATAGGTTTTCCAACTATAAACCTCGTCCCTGAAAAGAATAAACTTCTGCCGCAGGGCGTTTTCTGCGCCTGGTGCAGTTCGCAGAATAAGACTTTTCCGTCCGTGGTCAATATCGGTTCAAGGCCCACTTTTTTTTCCGACGCGGTTGTTACGGTTGAAATACACCTGCTCGGTTACAAAGGCGCGTGGAAGTCAAAGGAGACATCAATTTATCTCTGCAACAAGCTGCGGGAAGAGGCGCGGTTTTCAAACAGCAGAGAGCTGGCCGCCCAAATAGCCGACGATGTGAAAAAAGCCGGGAATTATTTTGCCGTCAAATAACGGCATTTTGATAAAAGTGTTTTACTTTCTGTTATATTTTTGATATAATCCCATGATGTAAATATGCTCAGGCAATTCATATATAACCAGGAGGAATCAACAGATGGTGACACAGAAGAAAGAGATTATTGAAAAGTACAAGACTCATCCTACGGACACCGGTTCACCGGAAGTTCAAGTAGCGCTTTTAACTACAAAGATAAACCATCTTGGCGACCATTTCAAAAAATTTCCCAAGGATTTTACCTCAAGGTCCGGCTTTTTGAAAATGATAAGCCAGAGGCGCAGGCTTCTTGATTATTTAAAAAAACACAGCGTGGACGAGTACAAGAAAATCATTGCAAAATTAGATTTAAGAAAATAAAAGCCGTTAAGAGCATATATCGCCCGGTAAAGCATACAAAGGATGCAGAGAGCAGCCCCAAAGGCTGTTTTCTGAATCTTTTGTATTTGCTGAGCTTCAGGCGGTACAAAGGAGACAAAATTGGAAAAGCAATCGTTTAAGATTGAAGTTGGCGGAAAGACAATTGAAGTGGACATGGGCACACTGGCGAAACAGGCCAGCGGAGCCGCGAGAGTAAGAATGGGCGACACGGTGGTATTGGTCAGCACCGTTACGGCCAAAGAGCCTAAAGTCGGCATAGATTTTATGCCCCTGACAGTTGATTATAAAGAGAGAACTTACGCCGCAGGGAAGATTCCCGGCGGTTTTTTTAAGAGAGAGGGGCGCCCGCGCGAAAGAGAAATTCTCGTCAGCCGCCTTATAGACAGGACCATAAGGCCCCTTTTCCCCGAGACCTGGAGAAACGACACTCAGGTGGTTTCTCTTGTCTTGTCTTCCGACGGAGTTCATGACGCGGATATCATCAGCATTATAGGCGCTTCCTGCGCCCTCTACGCTTCAGAGATACCTTTTACCACTCCGGTCGGTTCGGTCAGAGTGGGAAGGCTTAACGGAAGCATAATCGTCAACCCTTCGCCGGCCGAGCAGGCGCAGTGCGACCTTGACCTCGTGGTCAGCGGTACCGCCGACGCGATTCTAATGGTTGAATCCGGTGCAAAAGAACTTTCAGAGTCCGAGATAATTGACGCTTTAAATACCGCGCACGCTGAAATTAAAAAAATATGCCAGGCTCAGAAAATTCTGAAGCAGAAAGCAAAACTGCCCGCGCCCGAACCCGAGATATCCGATGAACTCAGGAACGAAGTTACGGCTCTTGTGGATTCAAAAGCATGGGACATTGTAAAGATTGCCGACAAGGCTTCCAGGGAATCCGCCTGGTCTTCGCTTAAAAAGGAAACGCAGGCCGCCCTCGCGGAGAAATATCCCGAGAAAACAGGCGTAATAAACCTGCTTATGGAAGATATATTCTACAAAAAAGCCAGGAAGCTTATCCTTGAAAATAAAGTCCGTTCCGACGGCAGAAAATATGACGAGATAAGGCATATTGAGTGCCAGACAGGCCTTCTCCCGAGAACTCACGGTTCGGCTCTTTTCACCAGAGGCCAGACACAGGCTCTCGCGACGCTTACTCTTGGAAGCCCCGACGACATGCAGATCATGGATGAGCTTAACGGAGAATACAAAGAAAGATTCATGCTTCACTACAATTTTCCGGGGTTCGCGACCGGAGAGGCCAAGCCCGACAGAGGCACAAGCCGCAGAGAAATGGGGCACGGAGCGCTCGCGAAAAGAGCTCTTTATCCCCTGATACCCACAACCGATGAATTTCCTTATACGCTAAGGCTGGTTTCCGACATACTTGAGTCAAACGGCTCGTCATCCATGGCCTCAGTCTGCGGCGGATCGCTGGCTTTGTTTGACGCCGGCGTTCCCATCAAGGCAAGCTGCGCGGGAGTAGCCATGGGCCTTGTCATGGAAGGCTCAAACTACGCTATATTAACAGACATAATGGGCATGGAAGACCATCTCGGCGACATGGACTTTAAGGTTGCCGGCACAAGAAAAGGAATAACGGCCCTTCAGATGGATATTAAGATTTCCGGCCTTACCACCGAAATAATGGCTAAAGCGCTTGAACAGGCGAGAGTCGGAAGACTGAAGATCCTTGATATTATGGAATCGTCCCTTTCCGCTCCCAAGGCTGATCTTTCGGCATTCGCGCCGAGAATGGTTACGCTTCATATTCCGCCTTCTAAGATCGGCGAACTGATAGGCCCGGGAGGCAAGAATATCCGCAAGATCCAGGAAGAGAGCGGCGCTGAGATAAGCATAGAAGACGACGGACGCGTCTTCATTTCCAGCACAAAGAAAGAATCCGTAGACCTCGCCAAACAGATGGTGGAATATATTGCCGCCGATGTTGAAGTGGGAAAAACATATACCGGTAAAGTGACCAGGATACTGAACTTCGGCGCTTTTGTTGAGGTTCTGCCAGGCAAAGAGGGCCTTGTCCATATTTCCCAGCTCGCCGAAACCCATGTCAAGAAAGTTGAGGATGTGGTAAAAGAAGGCGACGAAATAACCGTAAAAGTGACTGAAATTGACAGCCAGGGAAGAGTTAACCTGAGCCGCAAAGCAGTCTTAACTCAAAAATAAACAGAGAGGTCCGCGTTAAAATGAAGGAAACGAACGGCAAGCATTCCGAAGAAGCGTTGAACAAGCAGGTTGGCTCGCTTTACGAAATGATGAAATCCGAGAATCTTGACGAATTAGAGATCAAGGAAGAGGATTTCTATCTCTTTATCAGAAGAAAGACCGCCGACGATCACAGGCAGGTTGTCACTCAGGTTCTGCACGGGCCGGCGCCTGTCGCCAGGGCCGCGGCCGCGCCGGAACCTGTCAAAACCGAACCGGCACCCGCCGGCCTTACCGTTAAATCGCCTATCATGGGCGTCTTCTACCAGGCTCCCTCGCCGTCTTCTCCCGTTTTTGTCAAAGAGGGCGACACCGTGAGCGCCGGAAAAACGCTCTGCATTGTTGAAGCGATGAAGGTTATGAACGAAATAAAAGCCGAGTTCTCATTAAAGGTATTAAAGATACTTGTTGAAAACGGCAAGCCGATTACTTCCGATCAGGATCTTTTCCTGATTGAAAAAATATAGGGTAGCTTAGATGGAAGAAGATATTGGAAAAACTGCCGGTACGATCTGGAACTACCTTAATCAGAACGGCCCGGTAAAGACAATTAAGCTTAAATCAGAGCTTGGAATTTCCAATACAGCCATGTTCATGGCGCTCGGCTGGTTGTCAAGAGAAAATAAAATAGTAATAACCGAATCCGGCCATTCCTTCAATATATCTCTGAAGAGTGAATAATAAATCCCAAATAAGCATTGTTTGGGATTTATCAGTTATAGGAGCTTTATGTATTTCAGGGTTAAGGCGAAACAAAAAAAACAGAACCATCATGAGCTCAAGGGCCTGCTGCTTTTGGTGGTTTCTTTTCTTCTCGGATACTGCTTTGTAATTCCCGCCCAGGCGGGCGCTCTCGGTCAGGCGGTTCATAAGCTGGCATTCCTGTTTTTCGGCAAGGCGTCCTATCTTCTGCCGCTTCTGACACTTTGGTTCGGCATTCTTCATTTCAAGCATCCCGACGAACCCAGGTGGCGTCTGGAAATTATAGTCTCTATCCTTCTGGTCTGCGTTACCGCGTCTTTCTTTTCTATTTCCGGCTTCCTGTTTTATAAAATTAATTTTGGCGGCTGGCTCGGATTGAAATTAAACCCATTTTTCAGAAGGTTATTCGGCAGCTACATTTCCTTGGCGCTTCTGACGGGCCTGTTCGCTTATCTTTCGGCAATACTGTTAAGAGTATCACTGCGCAAAGTTTTGTCCGATGGCTGGGGAAAGCTCGCGGATGATTATTCCCAGTGGCAGAAGGCGAAAGAAGAGTTACGCAAAAACGCGCCGGTAAAAATTAAAAACGTTCAGCAGAAGCCTCTTAAACAGGAGCAGCCCGCCAAAACTGAACCCAAAATTGAGCCTAAAATAGTGACCGCTCCCAAAGTCGCGGCCCCGCCGGCTAGCAAGACTGTAAAACCGCCGCAGCAGCCCGCTCAGAAAAGCCCTGTGCCTGCCGGCGCTGAGCCCGCCGCAGTAAAATATAATTATAATCTTCCGCCTATTGAACTGCTTGCCGATATAAAAAGCGGGCAGAGGGAACAGTCAAAGGAAGATCATCTGGCAAACGCCGAGATGCTGACAAAAACCCTTGCTGATTTTAATATCACTTCAAAGGTAATAGAGATAATACCCGGCCCGGTCGTGACAAGATACGACCTGGAGCTGGCTCCCGGCATAAAAGTCCAGGCGGTTTCGGCGCTGGGCGAAAATATTGCCCTTTCAATGAAGGCTCCGTCAGTCAGAGTTGTGCCCATACCTGAGAAATCAGCGGTGGGCGTGGAAGTGCCAAACGCCAAAAGCGAGATGGTAGGCCTTAAAGGCATAGTATCAGTTCCCGATTTTACCGATAACAAATCACTGCTGGCCCTGGCTTTGGGAAGAACCACGGACGGACAGGCATATGTCGCCGACCTCATGCCCATGCCCCATCTTCTGATAGCGGGCGCGACCGGTTCCGGAAAGAGCGTGGGTATTCACAGCGTTATACTGTCTATTCTTTTTAAGGCAAGGCCCGATGAAGTCAAGTTCATGCTTATTGACCCCAAAAGGCTTGAGATGCCGATTTACAAGGGCCTGCCGCACCTCTACGATCCGAAAGTTCCGCCCGAAAAAGTCAGCGTTATTACCCAGCCCAAGGAAGCCTCCGATTCCCTTAAGAAACTCGTGAAGGTTATGGAAAGGCGTTACGAGAAATTCGCCCAGGTAGCCGTCAGAAACATTGAGGGCTACAACGAGAAAATGGCCGAAACAGGCGGACAGAGAGAGTTTTATATTGTTGTAATCATTGACGAATTAGCCGACCTTATGCTTATAGCCACAAAGGATGTGGAAGATTCAATTCAAAGGCTCGCGCAGATGGCAAGAGCCGTAGGGATTCATCTTATCCTTGCCACTCAGCGCCCCTCGGTGGATGTCATAACCGGTGTAATTAAAGCAAATTTCCCGGCGCGCATAGCTTTCCAGACCACCTCCAAAGTTGACTCAAGGGTTATTATAGACTCAAACGGCGCCGAAGACCTGCTCGGAAGAGGGGATATGCTTTTTATTCCTCCGGGCGATTCCCGCCCCACGAGGCTTCAGGGAGCTTTCGTCTCCGTGAAAGAAGCCGAGAAAGTAGTGGATTTTATAAAATCTCAGAACATTCAGCCTGCTTATTCTGATTTTCAGGCTCACAGCGTCTCGCCCGAAAAACAGGCCGACAGCGATGAAACAGCCCAGGAACTCGCCGACGCCCTTAAACTTGTGCAGGAAAGGAAAAGAGTCTCGCAGGATCTTCTTAAAGCGCATTTCGGATCATCTGCAAGGGCAACCAACATATTGAGCCTGCTTGAAACAAAAGGTTTTATCCATAAACCCGAGGGAACCAACCGCTGGACTATATATTTTGATAAAATTGAGGAGTATATAGCATCAATACCCCACGGCGGACATCAGGACGGCGTATGAAAAAAATTCCGGCTATAGTTTTTTTGACGGTGTGTTTTTCGGCTAATCTCTTCGCGGCCGGGTTTTCTCTGGAAGATTTTCTTGAACGGATGAATGACAACGAAAAGAAAATAACGGCGCTTGAGTTTGAATTCAAGCAGGATATTGTTTTTACCCTGACCAGGGAAAAACAGACGGTCTCGGGTAAAATACTGTTTAAAAAACCTTCTTCCATGAAATTCAGCCAGGTTCTTCCGGATGAACAGTATATAATCTCTAACGGTAAAAAGGTCTGGATCTATAACCCGGCCTACAGGCAGGTTATAGTTGATTCCTGGGCCAAATGGACAAAGAACAGCATGGTCCCGGCCTCGCTTATGAATTTTGGCAACAGCGTGGACGACCTTAAAAAGAATTACGAGATAAGCTACCTGGAGCAAGACGGGGAAGACACGGTTCTGCTCTTAAGCCCTCTTAAAGACAACGCCTGGAAGCTGAAACTCTGGATATCCAGGGATTTTAATATCAGCAAAACCGTCCTTACCGGTGAAAATATTACCGTTAACACAACGGCCTCTAACTATAAAATCAATCCCGCGGCCGATGACTCAATATTTAATTTCAAGCCGCCCCAGGGCGTGCAGTCCCTTGAAATGCCATAAAGGAGAGTTAATAAAGCCCCATGAAGACAAAAACTTACAGCGGAATTAATTTGGACGCCAAGGTAAATATCCAGTCTGCCGAAGCCAAAGAGATCGGCAGGATATTTAAGGAAAAAAGGGAAGAAATGAACTATTCGGTGGAACGAGTTCATCTTGACACTCATATTTCCGCGCGGTTCATTCATTCCATTGAGAACGGAGATTTTACTCATCTGCCCGCCGAGGTTTATCTTCTGGGAACATTGAGAAGGTACGCCGGCTATCTTGAACTGGATGCCGACAAAATTTTAGGGCAGTATTACTCCAAAACCAAGGAAACCAAGCCAAAAGAAGAGCCGAAACCGCAAAAAGAGCGCGAGCAGGACATGTCTAAAATGTTCGCTTTCCTGGCTGTCTCGCTTTTCGTGGCCGCGATAGTGATATCCATTTACAAAATTTCCAACAGGACCGAAACTAAGGTTGCCGAGGCCCCGGTGCCCGTCCAGGCCGTCACCGTGGTTGAAACGCCGGCGCAGAACCTTCTGAAATTATATGTTAAAAGCAAGCAGTCTTCCTGGGTTAAGGTTTACGCGGAAGACAAAATAGTGTTTGAGGGGATCATGTCTCCCGGCATTGAAAAAGAATGGGAGACGGCAAAAGAGTTCCAGCTTAAAGTCGGCTATGTGCCGGCTCTTGAAGTAAAACTAAACGGCAAAACCGTTGACATAACCAAGGGCGCTCAGCAGGATGTCAACTCGCTGGTCCTTAACTGGGACTCGCTAAAATGAAGCTCCTTGGGGATAACATTATTTTATGCCTGATAAAGTATGCCTGATAACTCTCGGTTGCCCCAAAAACATTGTTGAGGGCGAGACTATGGCAGGCCTGCTTGTAAAAAAGGGCCATCAGCTCACCACAGACTTATCCAAAGCCGGCTCGGTAATTATTCATACCTGCTCTTTTATAAAAGACGCCCGCGATGAATCAGCCGAAACCATCAAAAAAATATCCGAATTAAAACAACGCGGCGTAATAAACAATATTATCGTCACGGGCTGCATGGTACAGCAGGAAAAAGAAGCTATGTTTGCCATGTTTCCCGAGGCCGATTCTTTCATCGGAACCGGCGAGCTGGACAAAATAAGCTCGGCTGTCGCGCGCCCGCGAGGGCTTCTGGCTGACCGGCCGGCCGGCGGGCTTATTAAACCTGAGCGCCAGAGGCTGTTGTCTTCATCTCTGCCGAGCGCCTATATCCGGGTTTCGGAGGGCTGCAACCACAGGTGCAGTTTCTGCATAATACCGAAGCTTCGCGGCAGGCACACTTCGCGGCCGCTTCCTGAACTGCTTCGCGAGGCGAAAGAGCTTGTTTTAAAAGGCATAAAGGAAATATCGCTCATAGGCCAGGATACAAGCGTTTACGGTTCTGACCTGTACGGCAAACCCGCATTGTCCTCGCTTATAGCCGGGCTGGACAGTATTCACGCCCTTAAGTGGCTTAGAATTCTTTACGCATATCCTTCCTCTGTCACGAAGGATTTGATAGAATCATACCGCGGCTATGAAAAGCTCTGCCGCTATATTGATATTCCGCTTCAGCATGTAAATAAGTCGGTTCTCGCTGCCATGAGAAGAAGCGGAGATACAAGGAAAACCGTGGAAAGGTTAATCAACGGAGTTCCCGGTATAGCTGTCAGGACGACTTTTATAGTTGGATTCCCCGGGGAAACCGAAGCTCAGTTCATGGAGCTATATAATTTCGCGGCTCACGGATATTTTGATCATATGGGAGTATTTGAGTACTCGGGGCAAGAGGGGCTGGCATCAGAGTCCCTGGGGCCAAAAGTTCCCGAGAACATCAAGGCCGAAAGAAGAAAAGCCCTGATGCTTCTTCAGCAGGATATAGTAAAAAAGAAAAACAAAGCGCGAAAGGGCGCGGTCCTTGAAGTACTGGTTGAGAGAATGATCTCAAAGGACACATATTTCGGCAGGGCCGCGCACCAGGCGCCGGAGATTGATTCGGGCGTATTAATTGCAGGCAGGCCGAAAATCGGAAGCTTCGTTAAAGTTAAAATTGACGGTGACAAAGGCTACGACCTGACGGGAAAACTAATTAAATGAATTTTGCCAATAAACTTACCCTCGCGAGAATAGGCCTGCTTCCTTTTCTGATACTGTTTATGTATCTGGACAATTTTTACACAAGAATATTCGCGCTCATTATTTTTATAGCCGCGGCGATAACCGACATCTATGACGGGATGATAGCCAGAAAATACAACACTATAACGACTCTCGGCATATTTTTAGACCCGCTCGCCGATAAGCTCATAATTTCCGCGGCTTTGATATCTTTTGTGGGTTTAAAAGAGCTTTCCATACCCGCTTGGATGGTAATTCTTATTACTTCCAGGGAATTTATCATCACCGGCCTGCGCTCGCTGGCGGCTTCAAAAAATGTGATTATACCCGCCGACAAATCCGGAAAACTAAAAACCACATCCCAGATAGTTTCAATTATTATCCTTATGCTGATACTTATAGTTGATTCCGCTCTCTGGCGCTACTACGGCTTTCAAGCTCCTGCGCTCTATCTTAGAGACGGTATGGCTCATTATGCCGGATGGGTATTAATTAAACTTCCTTTCTGGCTGATGCTTTTTACGACGGCGCTTACTCTCTATTCCGGCCTCTCTTACCTGTATAAACACAGGGAAATCCTAAAATAAATGAAAAATCTGTTTGTCAGGATAATATCCAGCGGTTTCGGCGCGGGGCTTTCGCCCAGGGCTCCGGGCACCGCGGGTTCCCTCGTCGGCGCTGTTCTTTGCTGGTTTCTTTTCAGCGAGAACATATATGTAAATATCGCTATAACAGTTTTTTTAACCGCGCTCTCAATTTACACAGGCGGCGCTGCGGAGAAATTATATGACAGCCACGACGACCAGCGCATAGTCATTGATGAGATTGCGGGATTGGCCGCGGCGCTGATATTTACTCCTCATACCATTTTGGCCTACGCGGCCGCGCTGGCGATATTCAGGTTTTTTGATGTGGTTAAACCGCTGTATATAAGAGATATTCAGGAGCTGCCCGGAGGGCTCGGCGTCACGGCGGACGATCTGCTTGCCGGAATATACACCGCGGGCGTAATGGCGGTAAGTTTCGGGGTGATAGCGTGGCTGTGAACTATAAAACCCTGATTGTGGGCCCTATTGCGACCAACTGCTATATAGTCTATGACAATTCCCGTGATTCAGCCGTTGTAATAGACCCGGGAGCCGAAGCCGAAAGAATTATAGCCGCTCTTGAGGAGAACAAGCTTAAGTTAAAGGCGATAATCAATACCCACGGGCACGGCGACCATATCAAGGAAAATAAAACCCTGAAGCAAAAATACAACTGCCCCATTTATATTCATAAAGATGACAGCGATTTCTTGGACAACCCGGATCTGAACGGCTCAATACTAATAGGCAATCCGTTCACTTCGCCTAAAGCGGACCATTTTCTAAAAGACGGCGAGGTGCTGGATATAGACGGTATGAGGTTTTCGGTGTTTCATACCCCGGGCCATACGCCGGGCGGAGTCTGCCTTAAAATTGACGGCCTGCTTTTCACGGGAGACACTCTTTTTTGCGGAACCGTAGGCAGATGCGACCTGCCCGGTGGCGACGGGGAAAAGCTTAAGAAAAGCCTGAAAATATTTGACTCATTCCCGGGCGAGACAATAATTCTGCCGGGGCATGAAAATAAATGCGTTCTCTCCATAGACAGAAACCATAACCCTTTCCTGAAAGCGGATTTTAACCAATGAAGACTCATGTTGAGAGTTTTACCAGCTACCTTTCTGCTGAAAAAGGACTTGCCAAAAACACCATTCTTGCCTATAGATCCGACCTTAAGATTTATTCCGAATACCTCGCGAAAAACAAACTGGATTTTTCTAAAGCCGCCCATCAGGAATTGACCGAGTTTCTCTGGCAGCAGAAACAGTCGGGCCATAAGCCCAGAAGCCTTTACAGAATGATAGAAACCTTAAGGCAGTTTTACAGGTTCCTGGTTTCCGAGAATATTGTCTCCAGAGACCCCGCCGTTAACCTTATTCCGCCCAGGGTTTCAGCTAAACTGCCGAACATGCTTTCAATACGCGAGATAGAGAGCCTGATGGCCGCCGCCGGCGGAAGCAGTGAAAGAGAAGCGCGCAACAGGGCTATGCTTGAACTGCTGTATTCGTCCGGGCTGCGGGTGTCCGAGCTGGTTGGCATCAAAATTGACAATGTGGATTTAAATCTGGGGCTTGTCAGGGTGGTAGGCAAGGGCAACAAGGAAAGGATTGTCCCGATAAATAAGAACTGCAGGCGCTACATACAAAAATATCTGCCGCTGAGGAATTCAAACAAAAGAGCGCTCCCGGGCGAAAACTCGCTGTTTCTTACCAAACTCGGAAGAAAAATGTCCCGCGTAGAGTTCTGGCGCCAGCTTAAAAACTACGCCGTCAAAGCCGGGATAAAAAGAGATATTACTCCCCATGTGCTTAGGCATTCTTTCGCTTCGCACCTGCTTTCCGGCGGGGCAGACCTGCGTTTTGTTCAGGAGATGCTGGGCCACAGCTCCATATCCACGACCCAGATATACACCCATGTGGATAAAGAGCGCCTCAAAGAGCTGCACAAAAAGTTTCATCCCAGAGGATAAAACTCGCTGCGGCAAATCGGATATTGATACTTCTTTATTTGACATTGGGGTGTAATTTGTTATATAAAGAGGGCACAGCAAATGGGGGATAAAAGCGTGGGGTGCAAGGCGTTGGCAAGTTCCCTTAAGAAACTCAAAGCAATGATTTATCCTGTAAAGCGCGCGAAAAAGCTTTACGGGTTTTTTTTATTTTTCACGGTTATATTCTTTCAGGTGGTTTTCCCGCAAAGCGGCTTCTCTGTAATTACTGATACCACAAACTATCTTATCATACCTGTCGGCGAAACCTATACATCCAGCTGCCAGAACCTATGGCGACGGTTCGTATGCCGGCGCGAGCTATCCTGTGATAGCGTGGGGCCAGCAGGCGAGCGGCGGCGGGCTTAATTCGGGAACATGTGATATGCCTATGTCGGTTAATTCCGGTATTTCACTTACAGTCAGCTGTATAGGCGGATATACCGGTTCGGTTTCAGCGTCATTTGGCAACGGGAAGGGAAAATGGATGGGCAAGGATATGCCTGTTGATTTAGTTTTGAATATTTAGTATTTTACACATAAGGAAATATTACTTGCCTGGGGGCAGAGAATAATCTAAAAAGGAAAGAATCACGGCTTTGATAGATTGTCGTTTCGGTTTAAACTGAAACTGTGTTTTTTCGTGTTTAAATCGGGGAATCAATAAACCAGATTCTGTTAGACGCAATTGAGTAACATTTTCATTACGAGCGAGGGATAAACATGAAAGGGAAAACATTGATTACGGCCTTAATTATGACTTTGATGTTCGGCGGCATAGCGGGCGGCGAAAACACAAATCAGGGTCAACAAAACAAGGAATGGATCTTAGGAATAAAAAAAAGACTTAAAAGCAGCAATGCGGAACAAAGGAAATTTCTGATAAAAGAACTGGGCAAAAATACCGAACCTGAAGCGATAAGCACATTGTCAGAAATTATTGTGGATGATGCTGAAGATATCCCAACAAGGCGGATTGCTATAGAATCACTTTCAAGAACAGGAGATCCTAAGAAGGTAGTCCCTGTGTTATTGAAGGCATATCAGAATGAAAATTTAAAAGTTGTTTCTGCGTATAACTTGAGTAGAATTGGGCAAAGGGGAGCGAGTTTTCAATTCTTAATTCAATATGCTGAAAATGGGCATCCAGAGGTGCTGTTCTATAATGATAAATCTCAAAAACGCATTTATTTCGATCGCGAAACAGGGAGAAAAATTCTATTAAAACTCATTGATGGAGACAATGACTATATTCGTGCGAAGGCTGCATTGTTTTTGTCAGAAGATTTTAATGAGGTGAATAAATCTATAAAGACAGCGTTGGATATTGGTAATAACACAAAACTTGAGGGTAATGAAAGAATTTATGCGTTAAGTTATGTTATTCCTGTACTGGAAAAGGATGCGAGTCAAGATTCAATAGACACTCTAATTATAATTATGAGCAGAGAAAATTCAGAATTACTTACGGGTAGCGCAGAAAAATCATTAGAAAAACTGAATCAAAATCATCTAATTGGTAAAGATAAGGCTAATAAAATGCAAAAAAAATACCTCAAGTGATATGGTAATGAAAAAATTAAGTATAGCACTATTTGCATTATTTATAAGCTTTCAAGTTAATGCCTTTGATAGGGTAAAAGCAGTTCAATATATCGATCTATGGTGGAACTCTGACCTTGATAATGATGGTATTCACGAGAATATAAATTACCCGTACGGTCAATACTATGATTCTGGTGGTGATTGTGCTAATTTTGGATCTCAGGTACTAATTGCTGGCGGATTGAAATTTGGAACTGAAGGCAGTGGGGCAGGGGGGACAATTACTTTAGCAGAAAATCTAAGAAATTATTTGAAAAGTAAATACCAAAGCATTGAATCGCCAAATATTTTTTCTGAAATATCCGAGAGCGATATCATTTTTTGGACGAATCATGATTCTTTGCCTGACGCTGATCATACAATGGAAGTTCGTACTCGAGTGGCTGAACAGGTTGCCACCGCTTCGCACGATAATGACAGAAATGGGTTAAACCTTTCTGGGGACAACCCTTACAATTTTCTTCCTGTTGGAGCTCAGCTGGCTTTTCTCCATATTTATGATTCACCGGTAGTCAAACAAGTACTAATATCTCAAGTAGAACGGATAAAATATCACGGTTACCTAAAGTCTTCTGACAATACACTTATTACAGAAGTTTGTGAACCGGTTAATGTTGGAGAAATCACAATAATAATAAAATTTGATTGCCAGATGGAAACAAATATTGGCGAGTCCGATATTTGTTTTAGCATCAATGATTCAGAAATTGTTCATCGATTTTCTGATATAGTGTGGGAAGATGCTTTTACTTTGAGCGCCAAATATGACATTCCAAAAAATATGTATTCTGAGTACGATGGTGAAAATGTAATTAAAATTGTTGCTAAAGGGAATGATCATAGTATGACGGATATAGATTGTAACTTGACTGAGTACACCCCTGGGCCAAACACAATGCATAAATTTATCATTGCCACCAAAGACACTGATGATGACGGTGATCCCGACTATTCGGACGCAGATGACGACAATGACGGCATACCTGATGAGAAAGACCCGTTTGCCTGGAGCGTTAACGACAGCAATAACAACGGCGTTGACGACGCCATTGATGCCGAGATAGAAAGCAGGAAGCCGATTTATGTCAGGCTGCGCGGCGGCGGTGTATCATCGTCAAGGACCTACGGCGACAGTTCGTATGCCGGCGCGAGCTATCCTGTGACAGCGTGGGGCCAGCAGGCGAGCGGCGGCGGGCTTAACTCGGGGACATGTGATATGCCTATGTCGGTTAATTCCGGTATTTCACTTACAGCCAGCTGTATAGGCGGATATACCGGTTCGGTTTCAGCGTCATTTGGCAACGGGAAGGGAAAATGGATGGGCAAGGATATGCCTGTGCTTGGCAGCATAGGGGTAGGCGCCGCCGCATTTCAGGGAAATGTCTGCGTCTGGACAGGTTCAGCGGGGATAACATATAAAACAAGAGAAGCTGATTACAAGCAGGGCGACGATGTTAATATTGAATGCAGCGGCAGCGGCTCGCTTGACATAGCCGGCGGGTTGCTGGCAAGCGGAATTGACCCTGAAACAATCACATCGGTCAGCTACACGGCTTCGGTAGGCGCTTCCGGCTGGGAAGGCGAGTGTTTCGGTTCGGCAAGCGGGCTGATGATAGCCGAATATTTTCCTTCAAACACGGCTGAGGTTGCCAACAATTTCAGCGCTCCTTCGTCCATTGCGTCAGGGAGCCTTCTTGTGGCCGATACCGGGAACAGTAAAATTCAGGTTTTTACCAGTACCGGAGGATATCTCCGCGACATTGGAACCGGAATTCTCAACAATCCGCTTGGCGTCTGCGAGGACAGCCTTGGCAGGATATACGCGGGAGACGGCAGCGCTTCCATAGTCAGAGTCTTTAATGCCGACGGGAATATTTTGCGGACTGACCGGTCTTAGAGCCATTGAAACGAAATTTATTTTTTGATAGCATTTATTCAGTTGTATGCCATTCTTAACTTCAAAGCAGGGGGATCAAATCAATTCAGAGAAACCGGAGAGTTAAATGAAAATATTTGTTTTTTTAACCTTGTTTTTTTTCATGGTATTTGGAGCTGCTTATCAAAATTTCGCATCGGGTGCTTCTTCGCAAACTGAGAACAATGAAGTTAGTAGGACAAATAGTTCGCCGAAAGAAATATTTTTTAAGATTGAAAAAATATGTGATAGAGAAAAAGATTTGGATGGTGTTAGAAAATCGGCAGCTTCGGAGCTACGAGAAATTGAAGAAATCAGAGAACTGGATGAGCTGTTTTTGATAAATGAATTCAAGGATTCAAAGAAAGACTGGAAGTATAGGTATTCTGTTTTATTTTTTTTACAGAAGTTTGCACAGAAGAATGCTGTCTTAGTGGCTCGAGAAGCATTAAAAGAAAGTAATAAAAATATTAAACTGTTGGCAATAAGTATATTGGGGAACACTAAAGACTCTTTTTCTACGCCAAGGATTCTTGATTTTCTCAATGATCCCGATGGTGACATTAGATCGGCCTCGGCGCTATGCTTGGGAAAAATAGGTGACAAAGCTTCATCAAAACACCTTGTTAGGGCATTAAATAATGAACAACAGTACATCGCAAGAATAAATATATTAAAATCTCTTTCTATTATAAAAGATGAGAATACTGTTGATGACATAATCCATATACTAAATAATGACCCAAGCATTGAGGTCCGCGGGTTGGCGGCAATTACACTTGGACATATTAGTAACAGCAAATGTTTTAATGCCTTGATAAAATCAATTAATGATGACAATGATCTTGTGCAAATGAATAGCATAATTGCTCTTGGACATACAAAAAATGTAGCTGCTCTAAAACACTTGGAAAAGTTTTTAGCAGATAATGACAAATCTATTTTAGCCATCATTTCAATATCCAAAATAGATGGCCCTGAAAGTAGTCAAATTATACGGGGTGTTGTTGGAGATAATAATTATTCATTGAAATTAAGGGAGTTAGCACAAAAACTTCTGAAGGAAAAAGTAAAATGAGTGCAAAATATGTTGCATTTTCCTTTATAACGGCAATATTTTTACTAACTGAAAAAATAATTCAATTCTATTGGAGAGAATCTCTCTTCGCAAGCTATTATCAATTTATGATTTGTGCTTTTATTGCCGCAATTTTAATTGATAAAAATCTCAATAAAATTGCCGGCAAATCAATGTTAATGTTTTATATTTTTAAAATGTTGATAGTTGCTGTGTATTACTCTTTGCTTGGCGCACTACTGTCTAATATTATGATTCTGCCATTTGTTGTTATTGCGGGAGAAAGTAAGTGGGTTATGTTATACTCTGCGGTACTTTTTATTATTTTTGTAGTTGCGGGAATAGCCCATGCGTTCAGTGCTGGCATAATATCTTTTATGCGAACAAAAGGCAATTTAAATAAAATATGAAATATTTTAGATTTCTCATTATTGTTTTTTCGACATCAATATTTTGCAATATTTCACTGTTATTTGCTGTTGAAAAGGGTGATTTGATATTCAGAGAGCTTGCAATGTGGCAGGATATTCCGTTTGTTGAATTTGCTGGGCATACAGGAATTTATTGGGAATATGTTGGCGGAAATCCTGATGATATGACTAACCATAGAGTAATTGAATCTCTTGACACAATAGGTGTTTGGGTTAATACTTTAAAAGGATTTCATGACACATCACAATATCTCGGTGCATTTTCACTAAATCCGACAAAAACACAAAGAAATGAAATTATTTATCTGGCATTGTCCCAAATTTCTAAACCATATAATTTTACATCAGGCTATAAGGGTCCGGACACATTTCGCTGTGATGGATTAGCAGAGTACTGCTATGAGTCTTTCGGATTAGATATTGTTCAAAATGATAATTGGCTAACAATTTGGCCAAAATTACAATTATACTATATGACTTTTGCTGTCTCACAGCTTCCGCAAATTACCATAAATGATTCTGATCAGTCTACTATCCCTGACGGCGGCATAACAGGCAAAGCAAATATCTCAATATATACATCTGATGATTCCGGGATATTTCTCACGGAACTTTGGCGCAAGGACCCCAATGCCGGAGGTTCGTTAGTAAAGTCTTTTCCCGAGAATTACTATTATGACCATTTCTATTCCTCAACTGATATAGGTGTTCTTACTGACGGGGTATATTATATCCGTTGCTATGACCAAGCTGGTAATTGCAGTGAGCATCATTTCACGGTAGCGGTTAAAGACACTGATGATGACGGTGATCCTGATATAACGGACGCTGATGACGACAATGACGGCATACCTGATGAGAAAGACCCGTTTGCCTGGAGCGTTAACGACAGCAATAACAACGGCGTTGACGACGCCTTTGATGCCGAGATAGAAAGCAGGAAGCCGATTTATGTCAGGCTGCGCGGCGGGGGTGTATCATCGTCAAGGACCTATGGCGACGGTTCGTATGCCGGCGCGAGCTATCCTGTGACAGCGTGGGGCCAGCAGGCGAGCGGCGGCGGGCTTAACTCTGGGACATGCGATATGCCTATGTCGGTTAATTCCGGTATTTCACTTACAGCCAGCTGTATAGGCGGATATACCGGTTCGGTTTCAGCGTCATTTGGCAACGGGAAGGGAAAATGGATGGGCAAGGATATGCCTGTGCTTGGCAGCATAGGGGTAGGCGCCGCCGCATTTCAGGGAAATGTCTGCGTCTGGACAGGTTCAGCGGGAATAACATATAAACATTCTTTTTTGTGGCACAATTCGGATATTGACAGCAAGATATATTTTTCATAGCATAGTTGCGGTAGATGAATTACCTGCCTTGGGGGCAGAATACCTGAACAAAATCATTTTTTAGTTTGAAGTGCGCAGTTTAATATCGGAGGAAATTAATGAAAAAATGTATTCTGGTGTTGGGGGTAACGCTTTTGTTCTTCGCTGCTGGTGTTATTGCCGCAGATGACAGCAACAATCCTACAGTGGTATCTGTCAGCTTGAGTAAAAATCAGATAACCGTGATTGATTCTGTGCTCAAACAATATGGGAACAAACCAGAAAATGAGCATCTGAACACAATCCGTCAAATGGGTGCGCCCGCGGTTGAAGAACTAAAAAAGAGAGCAAAAAATAGCAGAAGAGACTGGGTTGAACGCGTTTCATGTATTGGGATTTTAGAGGCAGTTGACGGGGTGAATTCAACGGATACGCTTTACGAAATACTGAGTGACCAGAGCGCGCGCCCTTATGTTCGCATGACGGCAGCCCGTAGCCTGGGAAGAATTGGCAGGGAACGCGACAAGGTATTGTTTGAGAAGCTGAAAATGTTAGCGGCTGCAGAAAAAAAAGTGGAAGTCAGAAGGGATATAGTATACAGCACGGGTAAGGTTGGACAGAAAGAAGCTATCTTGTATCTCGTTGGTATAATCAACGGAAACGAAGACATCCATGTAAAATACAGCGCAATATTTGGTCTTGGGGAAATACACGATGATTCAGTGAACAAAATATTGATTGATGGGCTTGAGAATGGTTCTGATGAGCTTTCTATAACCTATGCTGATGTGGTAAAAAAAAGAAGAGTCAGAGAAGCTGTGCCGATTATTTTGGAAAAACTGAGAATATTGGGACACATGAACGATACTGCTTCTGGTGGAAGGCGAATTGCATTTTTTGATGCTTTGGGTAGCATTGGTGACAATAGTATCATTGCTGAATTAAAACAATTTACATTTCACGATAATTTGCTTATTTCAGAAGATGCTTGTGTTGCTCTTTTGAAACTTGGAGATACAAGTCAGTTTGACTATGTACTTAAGCGCGCCAAGGTAGCTGGTGAGGCAAATATGGAAAAGAGGCTGAGATCTGCTTTTGCACTATATCTCAGATAGATGGATATGGTAATCATTTAATGAAAAAGAATCTTATCGTATTAATAAATATTTGCATTTTGGGGTGCTTGTCTTGCGCCGTATTTGCTTTTGAATTTGAAAAAGGCGATGGAGTGTTTCGGGATTATGACATGCCATTTGATTTGTATGATTTGCCGCTGCAGACATGGCCGGGGCATGCTGGAATGTATTGGGATTTTATGGAGTACCCTCCCGCGGATCCGTTTGATCATCGTCTTATTGAAATGCAGGCGTCGGGAATACAATTTACGCATAATTTGCAGACCTGGATAAATAATGTCGGTGAAGGCGATATATGGGGCGTAAAAACGATGCCAACTCTTTCTAATAGTGATAGAGAGAAATTAATTCAACTTGCCACTCAAGTATTTTCTGATGCTTTATATGGCGCAACCGCGGATACATTCAAGAACCCTGAAGTGCATTCATTTCGCTGCGATGGTTTGGTTGAGTATTGTTATGAGTATGTGCTTGGCGAGACAGGATCTGCCGGCAATAATGGCGGGATTGTTGCAAATGACACCTGGGATACACTGTCGCCTATGGAAATGTGGAACTCTTCGCGTTTGCGTAATAAATCCGGATATGGCAGCCATACAAAATATTCTAAAAAAGTTTTCCTGTGGTCCGGGGCCTTGATTTCTGGAAAACCAAAGGAATTTATTCAGAATGTTTTGACTTTAAAAGCTTCAGAGAACCCTGAGAAGGGTCAGGATAATAAGGTCTTTGAAAAAAATATGAGGGAAGCATGAGAAAGGCAATAGTAATAACCTTAATAATTCTCGCAACTCACACTTTAGTTATTGCGGAACAATTATTGCGCAAATCAATAACTTCTCAAAGCGATTATGAATTAGGAAAAGTGGAAGGTTTAGATTTGAAGGAAGTTCCAGGTAGCATTATTCTCACGGAGGCATTATGGGATTATATATACTGGCCTACCGCAATGCCTGAAAATTATCCCGGCGGCGCGTGGATTAAGACTTATGAAGATTTGTCCATCTATGCTCTTGACTCGCCAGAGGAATATCCAAATTTACCTGTAGATGTTCATGGGGATTTGGTAGACGGAAGCTTGGAATTGTATGTTGCACAATCGCCCTATCCCAATATTGTGGCTATCCCATATATTGATTACTCAAGGACTGCCAAAGAAGATGTAAGGATAGCCTCCACGGAATTTACCTATGAAGTTAGAATGAAAAACATATCGGGTGGCTTAGCTGAAACTTATTTTATGACAAATTATGATGGTGGAAGTTGTGCGGTTGATGTATATCAGAACGAGGTTCGAATAAGTTGTTATGATTTTTCAACTTTACTTTATTCGCTAAAAGAAATTTCAGTCTCAAATGGGGAATATAATATATTCAGAGTCTCTCGGGATACGGACAGCATTAAGGTGTATCTGAATGGCAGTTTGATTGAAGAAAAACCAATTACTCCGGGATATGGCACTTCAAATGCTTTGGTAGATTTTAGCGGTTGGGCATCCACATATTTAGGAGATCCTCAACTGCACATATCCTATTGGTCACACGTTTCATACACAAGAGGATGTTGGGCGCCGGATCAGTTCCCGTCGCCAATTTCTGGGTTGAGTAAACAGTATTACACCCGCGGTGTATTTGAATCAGCGCCAATTGATGCGGGTGCTGTCGCGACTTGGAAAAATATTGGATGGATAGGAACCCAGCCCGAGAATACCCAGGTCATGCTATTTACCCGTACAGGCAATACTTTGACTCCTGATGATACATGGTCCAATTGGTCCTCTGATTACAATGTGCCTGCAGGGAGTTCGGCAACAATTGCATCACAAGGCAACCGGTTTCTTCAAGTCATGGCAAAAATGCAATCCGCAGATTCCATCTATTCACCTATTATTGATGAAATCAATATTTATTATTCAGTATCTGATAGTACTCGGCCTGCTGTCATTACCGATCTAAAGGTTAAAGATTGGACTGAAGACAATCCTTCTATTTCTGCAAATTCAATTACGCTGGAGTGGACAGCGCCCGCTGATTCTGCCGGATATAATGTGTACTATGCGCCATATTCCTTTTCAGACGAAAACCTTTATAATGTTTCGGTTGACACAATAACTGCCACGGCCGCTAATGGGGAAAAAGAAGAACACACAGTTAAAAATCTTTTACAGGGAACATCATACTATTTTGCTGTTAAGGCGAGGAGCAGTTCGGAAAATCTTTCCGAACTGTCAAATATAGTCAATGAATGGACTTTTCTTGATGTGCCGTACTTTTGCCAAGGTGGACAGCCGTGGGGTACTCAGTGGGCATATGATTTCTACCTCGGAGGAAATAATTACATGAAAGATGTTGGATGTTCGCTTACTTCTTTGGCAATGATAATTAACTATTATGCCGACCATCATCCCAACCCTGCTATGCGGGATAGAATAAATGCAAGGATAGTAGAACTTGGCGGGATTACTCCGCGCACTTTAAATAAATATTTGGTAGATAAAGGTTGGTATGACGATGTGAATCATAATTTTGTGTTTGATATTGTATATAAGATAACAAATGGGGCAGTGGTATATAGAGGGCCATTAGAAGCCATGCATGATACTGTATTAAAAGATTCATTGGAGAATAAACGCCCAGAATTATTAAGACTTAATAATCCATTAACGGGGAATGCTCACTCAGTTGTAGTAAAAGGTATTTTTGAAAATCCTGGATATATAATCAACGATCCAGGTGTAGCCGATAATAATACACTGCAACGTTATAATAACACATATTTTGGCATTCGATTATTTCAGGAATGGGATGGTTCACCAGAGCCGGCTTACATCACATTTAAAGGATATAAAAAATGAAAAATGTATGTTTGATTTTAGTGTTACTCCTTCTCTATTCCGTCAACGCAATAGCATTCGGGAGTCCCTATTTTATAGGAGTTAAATCATATGGAGCCGGAACAGATCTTTTGTTAGAAGACTACGAAGGTAAGCGAATTGGATATGATTTCGTGAATAAAAAAGATGTTATGGAGATACAACGCGATACGGGTGGATATATCCATGATTATAGCGACTACAGTGGAGAGCCCACTAGGGAAATAGACTATCGTTCCCCTAAGAGCGGTCTCTATAAACTTCAAATATATGAACATCAGGATAAAACTTACTCCGTGAGAATTTATGGGACGAATGAAATAATGGAGAGTTTTGAAACAACAATACATGGCAAATTACTTAAAGGCGAAGTGCAAAACATTGAGATACTATATTCTGAAATTGCCGATCAAAAGACAACAGCGACAAAGGTGCTTGATTTGAAGGTGTATGAGCGTGAGGTTAAGGCGATATTCAAGAACGATTCAACCGATATTAATAAGATTAAAAAGGAGTTATTTGAGAATATTAACAAAGCAAAGAAGTATTTGAAGAAAGATACCGTTAAAGCCAAGGAGTTCATAAACAATATTGTTGGAATCACAACAATAGCGCGAAGGGAATTTCTTGTAAAATCCGGGAGACCTCAAGATTTATCAGTGGATTACAAATTTGACGGTGTTAATACCTGGGAGTGGTATAGGGACAATATTCTTAAATACGATATTTTAATAAATGACGCAAAGGAACTGATTGAGCAGATAAAATGAAAAAGTTATATTTGGGCATATCATTGCTATTCTTTATATTCCTAATTCAGGCTCCTAAATCTTTTGGGTATGAGATGCTGGTTATTGATCAAAATGGAAAAAGGGTGGGGTATGATTCCGTTACAGGCAGCGCCCTTGAAGAAATCCCGCAAAGTGTGTATGGTGTGGATTATAGCGATAACACGGGCGAGGAATACAAATTATTAGATATCAGGGCGCCTGAAAGCAGAAACTATGTTTTGTATATAATCGGAAAAGATACTGAAACTTATGAAGTCAGTATGAGTAACAACAATTTGGCCAATGATATTGTTGTTGAAGGCACCGTTTTTCCTGGCCAAGTGGTAAAATATTATACGGATATATCATCAGGTGGTGTGAGTATTTTTAAGGATAATGTTCCCCCTGTTTCCAGGATCTCAATTTCCGGAGCCTCGCGCGACGGTGTGTTTTATATTTCCACTACTAATGTTTGTTCTATCTTTGCTGATGATCCATTACTTGATGGCGCTTCTTCGGGCGTAAGCTATTCAGAGTATGCGGTTGATAGCGGGAATTGGATAGTGTATTCTGACAGTTTCAGTTTAGCCGGTTATGCTTCCGGTAAACATTCTTTTGAATATAGAAGCGTTGATAAAGCAGGAAATGTTGAGGAAATTGAGACATTTCAATTTTTTGTTGACACCCTGGCTCCTGTGATAACGATTGCGTCGCCTGTAAGCGGGGAGCGGTATTTCGTGGGAAAAAGCACTCTGGTGGTAAGTTATACCGTAACCGACGCCGATCCTCTGCCTTCGCAGTCGTGTTTTCTGGTAAGGGAAGCTGACGATACTCGGATACCGTGTGTTAATGGCACGGCAGTAGATTTGGCAACGCTTGGCTGGGGCTGGTGGAATGCAGTTGTCTCGGTTCAGGACTGGTCGGGCAACAAGAGCACCGCGGCCGCAGGCCCGTTTGAAGTGGTTGTTGACACTACGGCTCCTGTAACCGAAATATCGGTAGAAAACTTCGTAATGACATTAACGGCAAGCGACGATATTTCAGGGGTGGCAAAGACGCTGTATAGAATAAACAAAGGCTCTACGCTGGAATACAGCGAGCCTGTAAATATGGTATCAACGGCAACTGTGTCAATAGCGTATTACTCAAAAGACTGTGCCGGCAACATTGAGCAGGCAAAAGTATATTATATCTATAAAGACAGTATCGCGCCCTCGGTAGCGTTTGCCCCTGTGGAAGCGGGCTCCGAGTTTATGGACGGCGCTGTAATATGTATAGATGCAAACGCGCAGTTTCGCCTGTCAGCCGTTGACCCTGAAATAAGCGGCAACTGTTCCGGCGTAAAAGAGCTGAGCCACAGTATTGACGGCGGGCAGTGGACTACGCAAAATACCGCTGAACTTGTGACAGCTTTTCCCGGGCTTTCTGAAGGGATTCATACGATAAACTACAAAGCGGTTGACAATGCCGGCAATGTTTCTGCTGTTGGTCTATACAGCGCCTGGTTTGACACGGCAGACCCGCTGATAAGCGGAACCTACC
>Ga0208977_1000045_pt1 | contig 148380 bp, 105 predicted proteins | sample RifOxyA2_FD_184030 | JGI IMG/M metagenome (GOLD analysis project Ga0208977, IMG submission 184030) | Groundwater microbial communities from Rifle, Colorado - Rifle Oxygen_injection A2 (SPAdes) | ecosystem: Environmental > Aquatic > Deep subsurface > Groundwater | place: Rifle, Colorado, United... | reverse complement strand
CGGCGCAGGAATACTTTGGGACGGAGATTTGCGGCAGGTTGCCGCTAGTAGCAGGGAGATTGGAAGGCTTTGACAATTTCACCTTAGGGCGTGCCTAGAACTGGTCTAGACAACCCCGCCTACTTTAGATAACACCGGAATGCCGTCCAGGTTCACGCGTCTATCAACATTACTTGAGAATCTCCCTGCGACTGTAAAAAATGAGTTTTTGGACAACTTAACCTTTAAAGACGGTGCATTTGCGGCCGCCTATGTCGGCGGTATAAGGAAAATACTAAAAGACGAAAACTTTAAAGAAATGGTCCGTTCGCTGACCACCGATCCAAGCGCAACCGCTACAACAGATAACCCGAAATCTCTATGTTGGGATGGGATATGTGAGGATGCCGGGTGTTTTAGTTGTGGCAATCACGCATGCTGTAAAGATTCTGTTATCGAATCTATTTGTGATACTTCGTGCAAGTAATTCTTTAGCAATATCTGCAATTTAATGCTCCGCTACCCGGAGGATGATTCTTTCACCGGGTAGCGGGCGGAGTTACTTATTATGAAGCATTTTATTTTTTGTGTATTGGTTGGTGTTACGCCATTAATTACCGGTTGTATGGGGACGGAAACCAAAAACATCCGCATTGCCGACGAGATACTTAAAACCCAGTCCAATCCTGACCCAACAAAAATATATACAGCTGCTACTGGATTTAATAAAAATGACTTTACTGCGGAAAAACTTAAAAGATACTCCAATACTGGTATAAGCCGTATGTATGATGCTCTTTTCAACGTCACTTTTTTCTTTCCCGATCAGGATTTATATATAAGCCTCCAAGAGAATGTTTTAGAAGAAAAGATTCTCCGGAACAACCAAACAAAATCTGATATAGAACGCATGCATAAAACCTATGTCAACGCAAGAATGTTCAAAAAAGCTTCTGTCCTAAGAAATAAATTCCCTGATGCAAAATTCCCGTATATCCCCGCCACAATACTTGACAAGACAGGTGACGACACGCACCGGCGGGCATATGATGTTTCAGTTGGGGCTGAAAAGGCAATTCTTATAAATTTACCTATTGGGACGGGAGCAAAGGTGGTTTTAGGAATGTTCCCAGGCTGTTCAGCTGCAGAAGCGGCCATGGTTCAAATAATGGCCGATCCCGGAATATCTACTGTATTTAAAGAATACGGTATACTGTTGACAAAGCGGTTTGAAACTAAAGGTGTCTTAAGATGGAGAGAATATTTCAACTTTCCAGAAATTTACATCGTATACAAGGCAAGTGATTTTTCCGATTTTGATTTTAGCTCTTCCCCAAATTTCTATTTTTTAAGAGATGGAAAAGTTAAATTTAGTTTTTCTGGATGGAGCAATGAAAACGATCCCGATTATGGCTTAGTGAATATGCACAAGGGATTAGAGGCCATTGCTATTTCATCTGCCCAGCACAATCCCCAGTAATCCGATATTCTATTCTTTCCGGGCTCAAGGCTGTAAAGTTGCAACGGGTTTTAACCCTCTAGTTGCAACGCGAATTGACCCATCCCTGAGGTGTTTTAAGCATATATTATCTCGCTTTTTCGAAATCAAGCGGGTCAAAACTGATTGCAACTGCTGGGTCAAAATCTCCAAAACTTTACAGGCATGTTTAATATGTTGCCGAATGGAGTGGCAAAGAGTTTTACTTTTGATAACGGTCCGGAGTTTTCAAGGCATGAAGATATAACGCATGAGTTAGGCGCAAAAGTGTTTTTTACAAAAGCCTACGCCGCATGGCAGAAGGGAAGCATCGAGAACTTTAACAGGAACGTGCGCATTTTCTTGTCGCGAAAGGCGGACCTGGATAAGATTGAGGAATGGAAATTGCAGGGATTAATTGATTTAATAAACAACAGGCCCAAGAAATGTCTTGGGTTCCTGACACCGGCCGAGGTGTTCAGTTCGGAACTGGAAAAGCTTGCCTACAGTTGCACTTCAAATTAGAACCTGCCGCGGGGATTGTGTCCCCTTTTGGCCCAGGGCTGAGTGGGCCCAAAGACCCTGCCACACTTGAAGGGTTTCAGTTAAACTATCAGAGTAGTATCCTTGTAATCTGGGGGATTGGCCCCGGAGCATCCACGGCCGGACCTTAATCCGGTGTATCCAGGGAAAGCAAGAAGTGATTTGCTTTCCTTATTTGTTTGGGTAGTGGTGAGCACAAAACTAGTCTCTGAGGAAAGAAAATCATGAATAGATATCCTGTCAAAATAACCGTTCTGAGTTGTGTAAGTTTCTTTTTTGTAACCAATCCTTCCGTCATTCACGCAATAGACATTCAAGAACGATATGATTCCGCATTTTCAGAGATTAACTCCTATCTAAAAGATACAAAACAAAACATTCTTCCTGCCGCTGCTGGTCTGGATGTCCCTCCAGTCCCGGAGTACATTGGGTTCAATTATGACGTGAACGAGATGCTTAGCAATGGCGCGATAAGCCGCAATTTTTCGGGGCATACGGTATATGTGAAATTCCTGTTTCTGCGTGGTGATTATGATTCTTATACGCAGACTTATAAAGGCGTTCCGGCAGTGTCTGTTTATGATGAGTCCACCTCGCTTATGGGGAAACTTATTCTGTCTGGCGAGAGTCGAAAATTCACGTTTAAGGATTTGAGCCTCTATGTCGGATTTGCGGGCAAGACGATTACATTGAAGAACAACAATGTCCCTTCTGAGTCAGTCACTCTGCAATATGAAGATTTGCTTTCGGCCTGGGCTGCTAATGCAGAGAAGCATTGCTCCATGCATTTAGCCGCCAAATATTGCTTTGTCCCGCAATATTATTTGGATGGTGCGCACCATTACGGATTTGTCGTTAGTGCGAATACCCCGCTATATTATACCACCGGCATTCCTCAGGACTTCGTCGAGCTCTATAAAACAGAAAACGGAGATACAAGTTTTAAGCCTATCGCTTTTTCCCTCTCCTTGCGCTCCGCTTTTGTCCTATCTCCTGGTCAGAAATATATTTGGGAATTCCGCCCTATGACAGCGGAAGAGGTAGGGGAAGCCATGGTCAATAGAACGAAACCTCTCATAAGCGCGTCAATCAGCTTGACGCGTTCAACGATTGCTAACGTGAAGAACTGAAAGAACGGGATAACACAGGATTATAGTGCCCATTATAAGGACCAAGGAATGACTACGATAAAAGCAAGTACACCTACTTCACCCACGGAGTTTTCCAATAGTTCAGGCTATTTCAGCAAATTTGTTGCCTGGTGCCGCAAGAATCCCAAAAAAACGGCAGTAGTTTTTATCATTGTGATAGCAATTGTGATTATTTGGATTCATGGTCCTTTCCACAGAACAAGTAATTTAATGTCGGGTCCATCTCCTTTCAGTCAACACAATTAATGGACCGGTGTAAAATGAAGTTAAATAAAGTGAAGTATATGAATCAAGAAATTATTTTTACCGTTTCCTTAATTGTTTTTTATTGCGGCAACAGCTATTGCCAACCATGTAAACAAGCGCCATCCGCGTTTGAAACATTGGGCGCAATAGCTACAGATGGCAAAGGATTTGATAATGGAGTCGCTATTTCAGGATTCCAAAGACAGGCCTCTTTCGATAATGTCATTCCGGTTTCTCCCTCAAGTCTTGTGCTGCCAGATTTCGCGGCAGAAAAAGGGGTTACAAATGAGCTTTCCGTGTACTATCTAAAGGAATTAGGAAACCCTCCAAGCAAAGTGGAAGCAAGCAAGATTGAGCAAGCATTAAATGTTTTAAACGACAGCAAGATTGGGAAAGAAATATGTAAATCTATCGGGAAAATAGGGTGCACATGGGAAGACTTTAAGGCAGCTAAAATTGAAATCACTACACGGGATTTGAAATATCATCTGCCGGAACCATTGGAATCTATACTTAGTCTTCGTTTTGCTTCAGCCGATCCTACCGCCGCAGTGCCAAAACCAAGTTTTGTTAATGGACGCACTATTTTATGTTTGGATCAAGAATTAATATCCAAAAAATCTCCAGCCTATATTGCAACTTATGTCTTGCATGAGCTTTCGCATATTGCCGATAACCGGAAGCTGGGAGAATGGGATACCCAAACAACCAACTTGCATACAGAATACAAAGCTGTCGCAATTCAGATGATGGTACACGATGAGCTTTTGAGAACAGGAAAACTAAAAGATACCGCTGATGGTGTTCAGTTCTTGTTGTCTGTATATCGTTGGAGAAATGGCGGGCCTAAGCCGAATATGGATTTCTCCACTACAATTAATGAGAAACACTATTCAGCGAAGGAAATACTTGGCTTAACAAACAATCCTGGCGATACAGGCCTAAAAGTTATATTACATATGACAAAGTTGTTTTATGGTATTACTGAAGGGACTATGACGGAAAAAGATTTAAAGTATTTACTAGGTGTTCGCGGGGTTATAAAAGAATTAGAACCCAAATATCAATCGTGGTTCCCCTCTAATCCCCCAGCAGTAGTAGTACCCCCCAATAACGGCGGCGGGGGTGGGGGCGGTGATAATGATGATGGTGACGGTGACGGAGGGGGCAACCCTGGTGGTGGCGGGGGTGGTGTTAATCCTTGTCCTAATCCGCATTTCAATCCGGATGGGAGTGCAGGCTGCTAGTTCCTGATGTTTAAACTGACTATAGGCTTGACAGTTTTGAAGCCGAGTCGAAGCGACGCGAAACGAGTAGGAACCAATAAACAACGAATGCGCTACACGGCCGCGCACAGCCGATTGATGATACGCTGCTGCAATACCTGTCACCGCTGGGTTGGGAGCACATCAAACTGATCGGCGATTACCTCTGGCGCAGCAGTGCCAAGGTCGAGCAAGGAAATTCAGGCTGCTACGACCGTTAGCTAGCCCTTAGCGTACGATTTTTCCGTTTTCTGAAGGGACCCCCATATGAACTGGGAAGATGCTGGGCAGGCGTGTTGCCGTGAGTTGGCTTTCAATTTACTGGGTTTTGCCAAGGTTGAGATGATCACCCTCAGTTTATGCGAAAACGTTGCAGTCCGTTCCCTCTGAAAATCAAACGGCGTTGAGTTCCCAGGTTTATGCCCCCCATACAACGGCTGCCGGCGACGCCTGGTGGCACTTTCCCAGCCTAAACGATCCCTTTCCCACTTAAAGTCTTGAACGCTCCGACTTTCGCATTTAATTTCTGGTGTCCACCTGGGTGTCCATTGGGCACTAAAAACAGGTAATATCGGATAAAGTGGCGGAGGTGGTAAAAATGGATTTCACGACGAGGAATAAGACCTGTTAAGATTGGGTAAAACCGTCAGGTGCCTGTGTAAGAGAGGCGCTCTACCGCTGAGCTAACCGCGCGATTGTCTTTAATTATACTAGATAATTTGCATGTTTACGAAAGCTAAGTGCCGTAATGGCTTGGCGTCCACTATAACCAGCATACAGTTTAAAGGTGGCACTTCTATAAACAGTTGAGTTGGCCAATTGGTTGAGGTCGAAGTCTCCAAAAAGGTCAAAAGATATACAATCCGGCGTCGAATCACTATTGTATTGAATCGTTAAAGACAATGGTGTCCTTGACAGCATGGGGGGGGGGGGCTATACTGTAAGTATCAAATCGTGCGTATAGGAGGAGTTATGACCAGTTGGAAGAAATATGTGCTCGCGGCCGTGATGGTAACGGCGGCGTTGTTTGCTTACAGCAGGAACTTACATAAGAACGTCCCACCTGATTTTAGGGACGCACCCCGTGATCCCGCGCTAGATACCCTTAAGGATATAAATCCTGCGGGCGTTATTGGAGACGTTAAGGTCCCCAATATGCCTAAAATATCCAAAGGCTATGTCGCGGGGAATGATCCATCCGCCGGTGTGCCTACCAAGCCGGTTGAATGGGTTACTATCACCGGCGGTAAGTTTAGAATGGGAACCGACAGCGGCGAGAACGGTTTTGAAAACGCCAAGCCGATCCACGAGGTCTCCATCAAAACCTTTGCTATGTCTAAAACGGATGTGACCGTGGAACAGTACGCGGAATGTGTGATAAAAGGCGGGTGTACGGAACCGGCCACAGGCGACTATTGCAACTGGGGCGTGGCAGGCCGCCAGCTTCACCCGATCAACTGCGTGGACTGGGATCAGGCGAGTAAATACGCCAAGTTCAAAGGCGGAAGACTGCCCAGCGAGGCTGAGTGGGAATATGCGGCAACCAGCGGCGGCAAGAATCAGAAATACCCTTGGGGCAATGATGAGGCGACCTGTGACAAGGCCGTGATGTATGGCAATGGCGGTTACGGTTGCGGTAAAAACAGTACGATGCCTGTGTGTTCAAAAACCGCCGGCAATACCGCGCAGGGTTTGTGCGATATGGTGGGAAATGTGTGGCAGTGGGTGCAGGACAAGTACCAGGATTCGTACAAAGGTGCGCCTGCTGACGGCAGTGCGTTTGAAGCTGCGGGCTCCCTCCGGGTGATGCGTGGCGGTTCCTTCGGCAGCGATGTCGCCAGTTCCCTGCGGGCCGGTTACCGCTACTCCAGCGTCCCTGGCGGCCGCTACGGCAGCCTCGGGTTCCGCCTTGCGAGGTAAGTGTTGTTGGCCCTTGGGCTTGAATCTGTTGCAGTAAATCAGTTTGCTGTCCGGGCGCGTGCGTAAGCCGCGCCCGGTTCGCGGGTGGAGTAGGGGTGTCTAAACCGTGAATCGTGGGGTGGAGAAATGAAGCTTAAGATTTTTACTCTGCGTTTAAACCCGGCGACTGGACTTTTTGACGAGGGGGAACTTGCGAATTTTCAGTCGGGCAAAGATGTAATTGAAATTTCGGAACATTTCCTTGTCCACGAAAAGACGCCGACACTTTTGTTGGTACTGCGATAAACATTGGGCGCAATAGCTACAGATGGCAAAGGATTTGATAATGGAGTCGCTATTTCAGGATTCCAAAGACAGGCCTCTTTCGATAATTTCATTCCGGTTTCTCCCTCAAGTCTTGTGCTGCCAGATTTCGCGGCAGAAAAAGGGGTTACAAATGAGCTTTCCGTGTACTATCTAAAGGAACTGGCTTCCTTGAGGGTTTTCTTGAAAAGCCGGTATAGAGGGGGCTTATGCTATTGTCAAGGGGGGGGGGGCTTGACAGATAAGACAAGAACTCCCGCCGGATGCAATTGGCGGGAGTTCTTTATGAACTACGGGTAGAGCTTATTGCAGTTGATATACCATCGCCATTGCTGAAACTGCGGAGAAGCCTTTGAGCGACAGCAACTGCGTATCGAAGTCCCCTGAGATTGAATTCTTGTCAACTTCGATGGTTATAAATATATGGCCCTGAATGGTCATTTTGCCATTTTTAAGCTGCACTCTTAAATCCACATCCTCACCGTCAGCCCGACCGTAAATGCGATATTCATTGCCGAAGTCACGCATTGTCAATTGCACGTCATAACCATCCATTGTGATTGCTTTGCGCTTTTTATCTACCCGCGCGCTAAGAGATGCTCCATTGGCGCCTCTGATCCAAAGAGCGCCGGAAAAGCTGTCATCTGTTTCTTTTACCACTGTAACTTCAACTCCTTCAAAAGGATCCCGCGCTTCAACTCTGGCCAATTCGTTATGTAAGGGCTTAAGTGCTTTTATTGGCATACGGATATTTTTCAGAGTTATGAGCTCGCCGACTTTGCTTGACTGTGCGGTAACGGTTATATCCCGCTGAATGGCGGTCATCAATACGGCAAGCACTCCAACCATCCGTTTGGAATAGACATTTGTATCAAACTCCGCACGTATTTCTTGGCCATCCACTTTAATAAACATGCCGCTTTCGTTGATGGAGAGCACGTTCTTTTCATTCTTGATAATGAAGTTTATATTGCCGCTTCCCATGATGGTTCCTTCAGGCTGTTCCACTTTGCCCATCACGGTGAAGTCCGGGCCGAAAGAGCGGATGCTTAAATCCAGATCGTCGCCATTTATCATATAACCGCGCTTGCCGTTTTTAATATACATGCGTGAGCGCAGGTAGGAATTGTCGCTTTCTATGGTGACATTATAGTTATAGTCGGTGGCATTCTTTTTTGTTCCAGCCAGCGCCATGTTCTCGAACAGGTCCATTGCGGTAAAAGAATTGGCGTCACCGTCAATCTGCATTGTTACTTCTACCATTGAGGTGAACGGATTGCTGGTCTTTGCCGCGGCAGAAATATTGATCGGAGCTAGTGCCCCTGCGGTAATTTGTGTTTTCATATCCTCAAGCGTTGGTAGCTGAGGTAATGCTTCGGTTCCGCTGTTTGCGGCATAGCCTTTGGCTGCGGCAAGCGCCGTAAGCAGAGCGAACGTCAGTAATTTTTTCATAATTTATTCTCCCTCCAATCGCATTGCTTTTATCACAGCAATATTTTAACATTGTCATGGCGCAATACAAAGGACCTAAGGTCCGAATAAATAAAAAATAAAGGCCTATTGGCAAATGGGCCTTTCGGGTAATCCCGGATATGGGGCTGGAGCGCGTGCTGTGCGGGCTTACAGTCGGCCGCGATATTTGCTATTTTATACGTAACGGTTACCGTTGGTAATTAAGAAAGGGGGACAGTTTGAGAAACATCGCAGCCGCAGCAGTCCTGCTTCTCGCCGCCGCCGGTCCGGCGGCCGCTTTCGACCCTTCCGGCTGGACCACTTCCGGGAATTTCCCGCTGCTGGGCTCCACGATGGCCGTGAAAGGCGGAGAACTGCGGATCGCCTGGGCCAATTTCCCGCCGACGCTGCGCACAAACGGCCCCAACTCGAACACGATGGAGGCCAGGGACCTGCACGCGATGATGTACGAGTCGCTGGTCGGCCTGCACCCCGAGACGCTGGAGCATATGCCGGGGCTGGCCGACTACTGGAAGATCTCCCCCGACAAGCGCACTTTTCACTTTCATATAAATCCCAAAGCCCGCTGGGCCGACGGCAGCCCGGTGACGGCGCGCGACGTGGTGGCCACCTGGGAGTTCCGCGTCCGCAAAGATATCAAGGACCCCTACTCGCTGATGATCTGGGACACCAATTTCGAGAGGCCGGCTGCGGTCAGCGACAGCGTAGTGTCCGTCAGGACCAAGACGGTGCACTGGCGGCTTTTCATGTATTTCGCCGGCATGACCATTTACCCTGCCAAGGAGCTCAAGGTCCTGACCGGAGAGAAGTACCTGCAGGACTATAATTGGAAAGCCTTCATGGGGACCGGCCCCTATGAGCTCAGGCCCGAGAATGTAAAGAGCCAGCACTCGGTCGCGCTGACCCGGCGCGAAGACTACTGGGGAAAAGACGAGCGGCAGAACATAGGCCTGTATAACTTCGACAAACTGACCTGGCTGGTAGTGCTGGACGAGGAACTTACCTTCGAGAAGTTCAAGAAGGGCGAGCTGGACTATTACCCTATCAACAAGGCCCAGCGCTGGCTGGAGGAGACCGATTTCGACAAGGTGAAGAAGGGCTGGATACAGAAGCGCAAGATCTATACCAAGGCCCCCCAGGGTTTCAGCGGCCTGGTCTTCAATATGCGCAAGCCCCCTTTCGACAACCGCGACGTGCGCAAGGCTTTCGCCCACCTCTACAACCGCGACAAGCTCATAGACAAGCTCTTCTATAACGAGTATTCCTTTATCGACAGCTACTATCCCGGCAGCGACTGGGGCAATCCCGACAATCCGAAAATACGCTACAACCCCCGCCTGGCCAAGATGTTGCTGGCCCGCGCCGGCTGGAAGAACCGGAACAAGGAAGGCTGGCTGGAGAAGGACGGCAAGCCCCTGGAAATAACGATGGAATACGGCGATCCGTCGTTCAACCGCATCTACAAGGTGGTGCAGGAGGATTTCAAGAAAGCCGGCATAAAGCTGAAACTGAAGCTGGCCGACCGCAATACGCTGATGAAGAAGGTGGGCGAGCGCAACTTCACCATCTACCCGGCTGCCTGGGGCTCACTGCTGTTCCCCAACCCGGTCAGCTCCTGGGGTTCGGACCTGGCCGCCAAGTCCGACAACAACAACCTGCCCGGCTTCAAGAGCGCCGAGGTGGACAGGCTCTGTTCGGAGTACGACAGGACTTTCGACCGCGAGGGGCAGAAGCGCATCATCCGCAAGATAGACGGCATCATCTTCCGAGCCCATCCCTATGCGCTGGGTTGGAGCGCCGGCTACAGCCGCATACTCTACGCCAACAAGTTCGGCCATCAGGAGAAGTATTTCTCCAGGATAGGCGATTACCGCGGCATCATCTCGCTGTGGTGGCTGGACCCGGAGAAGGAAAAGGCCCTGCAGGAGGCCACGCGCACCGGCGCCGGCCTCCCGGTCGGCGAGACCGTGCAGCGGCCCTGGGACTGACATTATGAGCGCAATGACCACATATTTCATACGCCGGCTGCTGCTGATACCGCTGACTTTCATCGCTATCACCTTCCTGGTCTACTCGGTGCTGCGAGTGGTGCCCGGCGGCCCGATAGAGCAGGCCCAGCTGCAGATCAAGATGGCGATGATGGGCGAAGGCGGCGCCTCGGGTATGATGAACGAGGCGGCCGAGCTGCAGATACCCGCCGCCGCGATGGAAGAGCTCAAGAAATATTACCGGCTCGACAAGAGTATCCCCGTGGGCTACGCGCACTGGCTCTGGGGCATAGTGAGGCTGGACTTCGGCCGCTCCTACGTCTATGGCCAGCCGGTGCTGGAAGTCATCATTTCGAAGTTGCACATCTCGCTCTACTTCGGCCTGATCGGCTACTTCGCCTCCTGGTTGGTCTGCGTGCCGCTGGGCGTCAGCAAGGCCGTGCGGCACAAATCCGGCTATGACACGGCCACTTCCATACTCGTGTTCATCGGCTATTCCATACCCGGCTTCGTCGCCTGCCTGATACTGATGGTGCTCTTAGGCGGCGGCAGTTATTTCGACCTGTTCCCGCTGGGCGGTTTCCGTTCCGAGAACTGGGCCGAGCTGCCCTTCTGGGGCAAGATATTCGACCAGCTGCACCACACGGCCATACCGGTGTTCGGCTACCTGATGGGCGGTTTCGCCACGATGACCATGCTGATGAAAAACTCGCTGCTCGACAACCTGGGCGCGGACTATGTCCGCACGGCCTTCGCCAAAGGGCTCTCGGAAAAACGGGTGCTCTTCGTCCACGCGATGCGCAATTCCCTGATACCGCTGACGGTGGGAATAGGCAACGCGCTGGGCCTGCTCTTCGCGGGCTCCTTCCTTATAGAGAAGACCTGCAATATCCCCGGCATGGGCCTGCTGGGCTACACCTCCATTATACAGCGCGATTATCCCGTGATACTTGGCACCATGGTCTTCCTAGTGCTGATACGTCTGACCGGCAATATATTCTCCGACGCCATCTGGGCGATAATAGACCCCAGGATAAGGTTCGGCAAATGATACTAAAACTGATATATGCCGCCTTTCTCTTCGGTGCCGGGTACCTGTTTACTCATAAGGTGCTTCCCCGATCGTTCGCCGCAGCCGGCCGCCGGCTGGGGCTGGATATGAAGCCGGCCCCACACTGGCAGAAGCGGTTCAAGCGCTTCAGGATGTTTAAGCGGGGCTACTATTCCTTCCTCTTCATAACCACGCTCTTTGTCATGTCGCTGTTTCTGGAGCTGATGATCAACAATAAGCCGCTGTTCATTCGCTACGACGGCCGCGTCGTCTTCCCGGCCATAGCCGAATGGACGGGCAAGGCCCTTTTCTTCCTGCCGCCGCGGCCCATGGACCGCAAGTCCGACTTCGGCCAGCCCGGCGATGACGAGGTGGATTACCGGCTCTTCGCCGCCGCCAGGAAGGATCCGTCGCTCTTCGATCGCCATGTCGCCGCCCGCGAGGCGGAGATCGCCGGCATCGGGGACCAGCTGGCCGCGGCCAAAAAGCGAGGCCTCTTTACCGTAGAGGAGCGGCAGGACTACCGCGACCTGGAGGAGTTCATCCCAGAGATAGAGGCCGAGATAGACCTGCTGCGGGAGGCCAAAGGGATTTTCGCCGCGGGCGGGGCCTTCATCCTGATGCCCGCCTATCCCTATTCCCCGCGCGAGAACCTGCTGGACATGCCCGGCCAGCCGCCGCACCGGCCCAGTTTCGAACACCTGATCGGCACCGACGACTCCGGGGCCGATGTCTTCGCGCAGCTGGCCTACGGTTTCCGCACCTCCATGTCGTTCGCGCTGATAGTCTCGCTCTCCGGCTACTTCATCGGCATAATAATCGGCGCCATTATGGGCTATTTCGGCGGCTGGACCGACATTCTGCTGCAGCGCTTTACCGAGATCTGGGCGTCCATCCCCTTCCTGTTCATGATCATCATAGTCGCCTCGATAACGCAGCCCACCTTCCTGCTGCTGGCGGGGCTGCTGGTGCTGCTGCATGGCTGGATAGGCATCAGCTACTACATACGCGGCGAGTTCTACCGCGAGAAGGCCAAGGATTACGTGCAGGCCGCAGTGGCGATGGGCGCCAGCGACTGGTCCGTCATGATGAAGCATATCCTGCCCAACTCCCTGGTGCCGCTGGTCACCTTCTCTCCGTTCAACATAGTGGCCACCATAGGCACGCTGGTTTCGCTGGACTTCCTCGGCTTCGGTCTGCCTATCGGCTCCCCCAGCTGGGGGACGCTGCTTGACCAGGGTATGAAGTACCTCAAGTACTACCCGCACCTGATAGTCGCGCCCTCGCTGGCGCTGGCCGTCACACTTTTCCTGATAGTGCAGATAGGCGAGGCCGTCCGCGAGGGCTTCGATCCCAAGGTCTTCTCGAGGTTGCGCTGATGACGACCGGAAAGAAAAAACTGCTGGAGGTGCGCGGGCTCAAGACCTGTTTTCAGGTGGAGGACAAGTTCGCCCGCGCCGTGGACGGCGTAGACTTCCACATCTGCGAGAACGAGGTGCTGGGGCTGGTCGGCGAGAGCGGCTGCGGCAAGTCCGTGACCGCGCTTAGCCTGCTGCGGCTCATCCCGGACCCGCCTGGCCGCATCACTGACGGCGAGATATTTTTCAGGGGGCGGGACCTGCTCAAGCTCCCTTACCCCGAGATGCGCAAGATCCGCGGCAAGGACATCTCGATGATCTTCCAGGAGCCGATGACCTCGCTCAACCCCGTCTTCTCTATCGGCTGGCAACTGGAGGAGGCCATACGGTTTCACCAGGATCTGACCGGGAAGCAGGTCCGCGCGCGCGCCGTGGAGATGCTGGGCCTGGTGGGCATCCCGTCGCCGGCCTCGCGGTTGCAGGACTACCCGCACCAGTTTTCCGGCGGCATGCGCCAGCGTGTGATGATAGCGATGGCGCTGGCCTCCGACCCGGCGCTGCTCATCGCCGACGAACCCACCACCGCGCTGGACGTCACCATACAGGCGCAGATCCTGGACCTGATGCTGGAGGTTAAGAAGAAGACCCGGGACGCCGCCATACTGCTCATCACCCACGATCTGGCCGTGGTGGCCGAGACCTGCCACCGCGTCGCCGTCATGTACGGAGGCCGCATACAGGAGGTCTCCGACGTCAAGCCGCTCTTCGACGAGCCGCTGCATCCCTATACCCGGGGCCTGCTCAAGTCGCTGCCCGGTTTCGGCCACAAGAAAGGCGAGCGGCTGCCCGTCATAGAGGGCATGGTGCCAGACATACTCAGTTTCCCCAAAGGCTGCAAGTTCAACAACCGGTGCCCCGAGGTCATGGATATCTGCCGCGAGACCGAGCCGGAGCTTATAGAGGTTGCGCCGGGCCGGCAGGTGCGCTGCCATCTCTGCAAGGCTGGCAAGGGGAGTAAGTCATGAAGAAGACGGACGCCGCCTCCAATATACTCGAGGTCTCGGACCTCAAGGTCCATTTCCCCATACACGGCGGTATCTTCTTCCGCAAGATAGGCGAGGTGAAGGCCGTGGACGGGGTATCTTTCGCCATGAAGGTGGGGGAAACGCTGGGTATGGTGGGCGAGAGCGGCTGCGGCAAGACCACCATCGGCAAGGCGCTCATAAACCTGGCGCCGGTTACCGCCGGCAGGGTCATGTTCCCTGGCGCCGGCTGCGAGATGACCAATATAGCCGGCCTGAGCCGGTCGGAGATGCGCCCGTACCGCTCGCGGATGCAGATGGTCTTCCAGGACCCTTATTCCTCGCTGAACCCGCGCATGTCGGTGGAGGCCATAGTCGAGGAGCCGCTGCAGATCCACAAGCCGGGGATGACGCGCAGGGAGAAGAAGGAGAAGGTGGCCTGGCTGCTTGAGAAGGTCGGCCTGCGCGCCGCCTACGCCTCGCGCTACCCGCACGAGTTCTCCGGCGGGCAGCGGCAGCGCATCGGCCTGGCCCGCGCGCTGGCTACCAATCCCGCTTTTATTATAGCCGACGAGCCGGTCTCCGCCCTGGACGTCTCGATACAGGCGCAGATCATCAACCTGCTGCAGGACCTGCAGGATGAGTTCAAGCTGACCTATCTCTTCATCGCCCACGACCTCTCGGTGGTGGAGCATATCAGCGACCGCATAGCGGTGATGTACCTGGGCAATATGGTGGAGCTCGGCCGCGCCGAAGAGGTCAACCGGAAGCCGGTGCACCCCTATACCAAGGCGCTGATGTCGGCGGCGCCGCAGCCTAACCCGCACAAGACGCGGGCCGGCCGCATCGTGCTAAAGGGCGACGTGCCCAGCCCGCTCAATAAGCCTTCGGGCTGCGGTTTCCGCACGCGCTGCCCCATAGCCAAGCTCGAGTGCGCCCACCGCGTGCCCGAGCTCCAGGAAAAGTCCTCCGGCCACTTCGCCGCCTGCCCCTACGTCTGACCGGATAAAACCGGAATAACTTGTTGAGTTTCAGCAAGGATCGGACACTTTGGGCTAAAAACTAACAGTCTGCTAACCTGAAAGTTGCAGTTGGCTTGTAACATCGGCTACCTGTCCCTGTACGGAAAGATGGCGGCAGGCTGCCGGTTCGCGTTCCCTCGGCCGCCTGCGGGATCAAAAAGGCCCGGCCCTGTCACCCCAACTCTACCCTGCCGCCATCCTTCCGTAACCTAGCTGATCTCAGGATCGCCTGTAGGAAAATTGGAGAATCGACTTGCGGGATTAACACTTTTGAGGGATAATTTGAGGATAGTGATTAAGGAATATAAAAACAGGGGATGTTGTCGTTCCACAACATCCCCTGTTTTATTGTAAATATATCTTAGAACCGCACGTTACTGTGCTTTTAGCGGGAGTTCGGTTTTATGATCGAAGCGTGCATTGAAAGCGCTATGGATAAAACCGAGGCTACCGCTTTCTTGGAAAGCACTTTAAAATTAAGCTCTCCGGTGATGGATTTAGCTGGATCTATTTCCACTAAAAGTCCGGAGCTCATGATCTTGTAGGTGTCCGGCGCTTCGCCCGGCATCAGCGTGATGTTTATGTTTTCCGGGTTCTTGTCGTCCTTGTCTTTCCTTATAGTGCCGGAGATCAGGAATTCCCGATTTCGCTGCGTCAGGTTGAGCGAGATATCATCCTGGGTTATGTTGTAGCGGTGATACTCTTTTATATAGATGTTAATGGGGTCCTGGTTCTCCACGCCGTCCAGTCTCTCGTATACCTGGTACAGACCGCTGGTGAAGCGGCTTCCGGACAGCTGTATGCCGATCGTTTCATCCAGCGCCTCAAAATACTCATTGGTGGTGTTAACCCGCATATTAACGGTTTCGCGGTCTATCGTTATATGGTAATAGCCCAGCGCCAGGGAAATGACCGCCGCCAAAGTTTCTTTTGACAGCGTGCTTGACGCCGTGCCTGTTATGCTTGAGTTCTCTATGGCAAGTTCCATGTCACGGCCTGAAATTTTAGACTGCCCGTGTTTCAGGTAAGTGAAAGTCAGCTTGCGCGCGGGGTCAAAAATATCGGATTTCACGTTGCCGGTGATGTCGAATACATCGGCGCCGGTTCTGCGCAGTTTGAGAAGAATATCCTCACCCATGCCGACCAGCTTGGATTCCGCTTTTCCGTTTACGGCAAGAATCTCGCGCACCTTATACTGGTGCGGCTTTCCGTCAATTGCTACGGAAAGAGTGTATTTTAAGTCATTCTCCTTCACTCCGCGTATTGCGATGGCCGGCGTGGTCCCTTCAGCCGAAAATATATCCGAACCGGACTGCATGACATAGCCAAGTTTCACATCAACCAGGCTTTGCGCACTGTCGTCCGCCGCGGCGCTGGGCGCCGGTAGGTCCGCGCTATTCTCTATTTTGGGGAGGGTTGTTTTGAAATCCTGAGATTTTAAATTTTCCGCCACTGCGTCTCTGTAGTCCGAAGGCGGCGCGGTTTTTGTCACCAGTAAAGCGAATATGCCCAATGTCACCGTCGCAAATGCCAATGCCGCTGTTTTGATCTTCATAAAAATAAGCTCCCGTTTGATTGTGCCGTATTTTTTTGCGTCTTTTCGATACTGCTTATAGTATAGAAGATATTCCTTTTTTGTCAAGGCCCCGAATTCAATCAACTAAAATGTTACCGAAGCGGGCCCCGCATAAGGCCGATATTAGAGGCCGCATCGCCAGGCTGTAGCCCGGCCATGGCACCTATCGCCATGTTATATTTTAATAAGTTTTATTTGCCGGCGCGCCAGGCGAACAGGGCCAGCAGGATGAATTGCGAGTCTATTAACGTTTCGGAAGTGATGCGCTCCGGGATTTTGCTGAAATAGAATACCAGCATGAGGATCAGATAGTAGAAAAGGCCGGCCAAAAGGGCTGAAGCCAGATCCGGTTTCCAGCCCATATTAATGAGGATCACCAAAATGGTTTCCAGAAAAATGAACATGGCGAATAGCGATAGATAAGTGAACCTGGGGCCCGCGGCTTTGTAGAAATTCTCCTTCCCCACGATCATGTCGCTGTGCGCGTGGCTTATGCCGAACATTACCGAGCGGATGAATACCAGCAGTACCGCGAAAGTGACTGCCAGATGGGTAGATTTATACAATATGGAGCCGTGCCATAAGCCCGGAGCGTAGGCGCAGACAAAAGCCCAGCCCAAAGCTGTTACGATATCCTTGGACGCGGGGAAATTGGCGAATTTCTCAAAGCCGAGAGGCAGTTTATACGGGTACAGCATTCCGGCGCCCCAGAAGAAAGCCGCCGGCAGGAAAACTTTCCAGCCGAGCGTCGCGGCCAGAAGCACGGCCAGCGCGCCTGAAAGAAAAGCGGCGAACTTGGTGCTGGATCTGAAGCGGATGAAGAGCAGCCGTTTGGCTTTGTCCGGGGCGGCCGCGCCCTTTTCTTCCGCGCGGTTGGCCATATGCAGGCTGAGGACGAAGAGGCCGGATATTATAAGCAGTTTCCTTGATATCGGGGAGCCCTCAAGCTTCATGCATACATAGGCGAGCGCGGCGGCGGCCAGGGCTGTGTACGCCCCGCTGGTAATAACCAGTTTCCATAGGAAAGAAAGGCTCTCCTCAAACGAGCTTTTGGCGGCTCCGGTGAGTTCGCGGACATGGGCCAGCGCTTTTTCTATCATCCAGCTGGGAGTGGACGCGCCGGCTGTTATAAAAATAAAATTTTTGTCCCTCAGGATGGCGGCGTTCAGTTCATCCTCTTTTTCTATATGAACGGCTGCGGGCGCCAGTTTTTTGCAGATCTGGAAGAGCCGGGCCGTGTTGGCTGAGTTCTTGCCGCCTACCACTATTACAAGGTCAGAGGTTTTTGACAGCTCCACGGTTTCTTTCTGGCGGTCCTTGGTCGGCTTGCAGATGGTGTTGGAGACCGCGAGTTCGCCGGTTCTTTTTCTGGCCGCTTCCACCGCCGCCAGAAATACATCTTCTTCCTGCGTGGTCTGGGCCACGATATTGGCTTTTTCCATCCGGGGCAAAGCGGCGGCTTCCTCCGGGCCGCTGATGACGTGGCCGCGCCCCCGTGTATAACCCATGAGCCCGGCCACTTCGGCGTGGTCCTTGTCCCCCACTATGATGGTCTCGTAGCCCTTTTCCGCGTAGCCGGCTATGGTGTGATGTACATGCTTTACCAAAGGGCAGGTTGCGTCCACCACTTCCAGGGTCTTTCCCCTGATGGCCGCCTCCAGTTGCGGCGGGATACCGTGCGCTCTAATCACTAAAATGGCGTCCTTATCCGTTATTTCGGATACGTCTTCTACGGCGTGGATATTTTTTTCTTTTAAAGTTTCAATGACCTGGCGGTTATGGATGAGGGGGCCCAGCGTGTAGATGGGTTTTTTGGTGCTTTTTGCGAGTTCCAGCACTTTATCTATGGCGTTCTTAACTCCCGGGCAGAAGCCGGCGGTGGAGGCCACGGTTATATGAGGTTTTGCGGCCATAATAAATAAAGCGCGAACCGCAGCCCACAAGTTGTCTGGAGAAAGAAATTAAAGCGCGGTAAAACTTTCTAAAACTTGCGGCCTGGCTCGTCGTTTTGTGAAGGTGTTCTATTTTCCGGCCGGCCTTACTTCAGTTCTTTGCTGATATGGGCCCAGGCGTTTTTAAGTTCCACCGTCAAATGCCGCAACTCCAATGCGCTGACCTTCCCCAGCTTAGCGTAGCGCGCCGAGACTTTATCCACCAGTTCGTGGTAGGCTTCCCTGTCTATGGCTTTGAGGGCCTCTACTTTTTCCAGGACCTCGCCTTTCATCTTAAGCGACCAACCGGCTATCTTTTTCCTGTTCTTGGCGCCCCTTTCCCCATAAAGAAAATAGGCACCCGCCGCGGCGACGGCCGCCAGCCCTATTCCCGCGCCGATAATCTTTCCGGTTTTTTTCATAATAGTCTCCTTGGTCGCACACCCGTCTGCCGCATCCCGCGCTTCGCTGAATTTTCCGAAGGCGCATTCCTTTGTGCAAAAGGTATCATATGCCTCGAATAGTGATCCCCTAAGTCAACAACCTTTGTCGAAATACTACAAAACATTTATAAAATTGTAAAATCTAGGGATGAGGGGAAAATTCAGCCTGGTTTCACCGTTCAAGCCCAAGGGAGATCAGCCGGGGGCCATTAAGGCTCTTTGCGAAGGGGTGAAAGCCGGCAAGGCCAGCCAGATATTGCTGGGCGTTACCGGTTCCGGTAAAACTTTTACAGCGGCTTCGGTTATAAACGCGTTGAACCGCCCGGCGCTTATAATTTCACCCAACAAGGTGCTTGCCGCCCAGCTCTACTCGGAGTTTAAAACCTTTTTTCCCGATAACGCTGTGGAATATTTTGTTTCCTATTATGATTACTATCAGCCCGAAGCTTATATACCTTCCAGCGATACCTATATAGAGAAAGACGCCTCAATAAACGACCACATAGACAAGCTGCGTCTCAAGGCCACCAGCTCCATCCTCAGCCGGCGCGATACCATAGTGGTGGCTTCTGTTTCCTGCATCTATAATATCGGTTCTCCGGATAATTTTTCAAAGCTGTGTCTCCACATGCGCCAGGGGGACGTTTATGACCGGCGCGAATTGAGCAAACGGCTGGTCGCTATCCAGTATGAGCGCAATGAGACCGAGTTCACCCGCGGTATGTTCCGCCTGCGCGGCGGGATCATGGATATATTTCCGGCGGACATGGAAACGGCCTATCGCGTGAAACTGGGCGACAGGATAGAGAGCATCAGAGAGATACATCCGTTGACCGGGGATTCCTTGCGGGAACTCAAAGAAGTAATCGTTTATCCGGCCACCCATTTCGTGGCCGAGCCGGTGGAGATAGAAAGGGCTGTCAACTCTATAGAGGCGGAATTGGCCGGCCGTCTTAAAACGCTGAATGCCGCCGGCAAACTGTTGGAGGCCCAGCGCATAGAGCAGCGCACCCGCTACGATCTGGAGATGATACGCCAGACCGGCTATTGCCACGGCATAGAGAACTATTCCCGCCACCTGTCCGGCCGCCCTCCGGGCGAGCGTCCGTTGTGCCTTCTGGATTATTTCCCGAAGGATTTCCTGCTTTTTATGGATGAGTCGCACGTGAGCGCGCCGCAGATCCGCGGCATGTATCACGGCGACCGTTCCCGCAAACAGACACTGGTTGATTTCGGTTTCCGTCTGCCGTCGGCTCTGGACAACCGTCCGCTGAAATTTGACGAATTCGAGGCTCTGCGTCCCGCCACCATTTTCCTGTCGGCCACTCCGGGCCCGTATGAAACCGCGCTGGCGGGCGAAGAAAATACCGTGGAACAGATCATCCGTCCCACCGGCCTTGTGGATCCGGATGTTAGTATCCTTCCGGCTCAGGGCCAGATAAAAGCGCTTATTGGAGAGATAGAGAAGCGGGTGGTAAAAAAAGAGCGTTCGCTGGTCCTTACTCTGACCAAAAAGACAGCCGAAGACCTGAGCGAGTTCCTGGCCGAGAAAAAAATAAAAGCCAAATATATTCATTCTTCCATGGATACTTTGCAGCGCCTGGATATCCTGAGAGATTTCCGCAAGGGGGATTTCGACGTACTGGTCGGCATCAATTTACTTAGGGAGGGCCTGGATATTCCGGAAGTGACGCTTGTGGCCATTCTGAACGCGGATAACGAAGGGTTCCTCAGGAGCGATACCACGCTGGTGCAGATAGCCGGCCGCGCCGCCAGGAACCTGACCGGCAAGGTGGTGCTGTTCGCCGACCGCGAGACCGATTCAATGAAACGCGCCATGGGGGAGATGGCCCGCCGCCGCGTAAAGCAGCTGGCCTACAATAAGGAACACAATATCAAGCCGGAAACTATCAGGAAAAAACAGATGGAATATGACGAGCTTCATACCCAGGAAAAGCGGGCGGCCTTCCATCTGGTGGGAGCCGTGGCCGCGGCGGATGTCAATAGGGGTAATGTAAAAGGTATTATGAAAGAGTTGGAGAAGCAGATGAAGGACGCCGCGGATAATCTTAATTTTGAACTGGCCAAAGAGCTGCGCGACCGCCTTTTCGAGGTGCGCGACATGGCCGCCTCAAAAAGTATAAAGTGATTAGTCGGAGTTTTAGAGGTCCGGCGGTCATCCGCCCCGCGCATGTGTTAAGCGCGGGGTGCGACAGAATAAGGAAGGTTTGATTCCTTGGTATTCAGTGGATTTCCGCTTCGGGAGGTTCAGCGTAACGACCAAGCCAAGCGCAGGGAGTAAGCGACGATGAAACGGAGGGCAGAGCCCTCCTTGTGGAGCACCGGGCGCCACCTTATAAAGCCCGGCGGTCATCCGCCCCGCGCATGTGTTAAGCGCGGGGTGCGACAGAGGAGGTTAGCATGAACACTCAGGTAGGCGTTATCGAAGGATTTTACGGCGAGCCCTGGAGTTGGGATGAGCGGGGGGGGTACGCGCCGTTCCTGAAACAGCACGGTTTTTCTTTTTATATCTACGCGCCCAAGGCGGATGGTTATTTGCGCAAGAAATGGCGCGAGCCGTTCCCCTGCGGTCTTGAAGAAAAGCTTTCCCGCCTTTCAACGCAATGCCGCGTGGCCGGAATAGAGTTCGGGGTCGGGTTCAGCCCGTACGAGATCTATCTTTCGCCTTTTAACGACGAAGTTAAAAGCCTGCTGCAGAACCGCATCGACGCTTTTAACCGCATAGGCGTGGATAAATTCGGCCTGCTCATGGACGATATGAAAGGCGACTTCCCGGAACTGGCGAAGCGCCAGATAGAGATAGTTAACTGGGTTGCCGGCCGCTCCACCGCGAAACAGCTTATCTTCTGCCCCACGTATTATTCCCTGGACCCTGTGCTTGAAAAACTTTTCGGCAAAAAACCGGAGGGATACCTGGAACGGCTGGGTAAAGAATTGGATCCTAAAGTGCGGCTTTTCTGGACCGGAGAACTTGTCTGTTCCAAAAGTTACGGCGTGGACCATCTGCGCGCCACGGCTGAAATACTGGGCCGTAAACCTTTTCTCTGGGATAATTATCCGGTTAATGACGGCCCCAGAATGTGCAAATTCCTGCACCTAAGGCCCATGACCGGCCGCCCGTCCGCTATAAACGAATGGCTGGCCGGCCATTCTGTGAATCCCATGAACCAGCCCACGCTCTCAAAGATCCCGCTCCTTACTTTGAAATTCAGCTATGAACAGGGAGGCTCGTATCGGCCCGAAGAAGCTTTCCTGAAAGCCGCGGAGATTGTGACCTGCGGGGAAATGGCTCTTCAGCTTGAGAAAAATCTACCCGACTTTATGGATCGTGGTTTGGACCAGCTTACGGATACGGAGCGCGCCGGGATGTCTGCTGTATACGCGCCCTATCTTGCTTCGGGCGTAAACTGGACCGCCGGAGCCGCACGGGAAATAATTGACTGGCTCAACGGCCGCTATACGGTCACTAAGGACCTCTTTCTTACCCAGTAAATTATTCGGCGGCCTCGGTTTTCCGCGGCCCGGAGATCGTATTTGCCCGCCCTGGGTGCGGCAGGGGCGGCGGCTATTGCGCAACTTTATGGTAAAAAGTTAACATGTTTAGGCTATAAACGGTCCCTGTATTCACTAAAAAAGCGTAGAGGAGAAAAACAATGATTCGCTTGAGCGGCTTGATTTTACTATTCATCATAATGTTCGCCGGCGGTTTTCCTGTTTCTGCCCAGGCTGTGTCTGATGCGAAAGGGGCCTCCACGCCGGTAATAGCGCCCACCCACAGGGCCGCGGCGTTGTCCGATGTCATGGCGGCCGAATGGAATTTTCTGAAAGTATACGGCGAAGATAAGAACGAAGATGTTGTCACCGCCGTTTTGCCGGAGCTTGTGGAGTGGCTGAAGCTGTATCCCGACAGCGAATATGCCGCTGACGCCCAGCTTCTGAAAGCTAATATCCATCTCAGGCTCGGAGACTATAGATTTGCCATAGTGGATCTGTTGAAGCACGTTCAGGAGTATCCGGGCGCCGAATCCAACGCTTCCGCCAGGAAGCTCCTGCAGGATACCGGTAACAGGAAGATGGACAAAAAAACCGCCCTTGCGCTGAACGAGATAGGTAAGGTGACGGATTCCGCGGAGAAAACCGAGAGACTGGCGTTGTTTATGACAAAACTGGTTGAGCGCGCGGGAACGGAATTTTATGAACCGCTTGTGATCGAATTTCGTGAATTTTTCAGCAGATTTCCCGCATATGCCGGACGCGACGGCCTGCAGCTTGCCTTGGGCGACCTTCATTCTAAAAAGGAAGAGTATATCTCCGCCAGGCTGGCGTACACGGAGCTGATTCTGGTGTATCCGGACAGCCAGCTTCTTGTGAAGGCCAAAAGGTCCCTGGGCGATGTGCTGGCCAACAATCTCAAGGATTATGACGGTGCGATAACGGTTTATCAGGATGTCGCCGCCAGTTATCCCGGAACCGACGAGGCCTGGGTAGCTTATGTTCAGACGTCGAAGCTTTCGGAACGTCAGAAAAAGTATGCGCTTGCCGTGGAAACGCACGAAAAGATAATAGCGCTTTACCCGGAGAAGGACGCGGCTTATGACTCGTATAAAGCCGAGGCCCGGATTTTGCGCGAAGAAATGTCTAAATATCCGGAAGCTATAGCCGTTTTGGGCAGACTTGCGGATAAATATAAAGGGGAGAAGGCTCTTGAGGCGCTCTGGCTGGCCGCCAAAATAGCCAAAAAAGATCTTAAAGATCTGGAGGCTGAAGTAAGCGTATATGACAGGATAGCCGCGGAGTATCCCGAAGATCCGCAGGCCGCCAAAGCGCTTTTTGCCGCGGCTGAAGCGTGCGAGAACGCCAAGAAATTCGATACGGCCAAGGAATATTACGGGAAAGTTTCTGATAAATACCCCGAGGATTCATTAGCCGCCAAATCAAAAAAACGCATTGACGCTATAATGAACAAATAAAAGCGCCGGGTTGTTCAGGCCTCGCGGCCGGATGTCGGAAAGGCGGCGGGTGCCGCCTTTCTGATTATATATGCCGGGAGTTTTTAGAAGGACCTTATGAATAATGTCGTCTTGATCACCGGAGCGTCTTCTGGAATAGGTAAGGCAACCGCCAAAATTCTGATTGCGAACGGCTATAAGGTCTATGCCGGGGCGCGCCGCGTTGAGAAGCTTAAGGAGCTGGAATATCTGGGCGCCAGGATCACGCCTTTGGACGTGACCGATGAGGGCTCGCTCAAGAAGGCGGTTGAGACGGTTGTAGAGAGCGAAGGGCGGCTGGACATTCTGATAAATAACGCGGGGTATGGGGCTAACGGCGCCATCGAAGACGTGCCGATGTCGGAAGCCAGGCGGCAGTTCGACGTGAATCTTTTCGGTCTGGCCCGCCTGACCCAGCTGGTCCTTCCCGTCATGCGCAAGCAGGGCTCCGGGAAAATAATCAACATCTCCTCAATAGCCGGCAAGATCAACATGCCGCTAGGCGGCTGGTACCATGCCACCAAACACGCTTTAGAGGCTTACTCCGACGCGCTGCGCCTGGAAGTTTACCGCTTCGGCATCAAAGTTATTCTTATAGAGCCGGGCGCGATAAAAACAGAATGGGATACCGTGGCTTTGGTGAACCTCATGAAATATTCGGGTTCGGGCCCGTATGCGGACCTTACCGATAAGCTGACGAACAAGTTCAGGGCGGCGTATAGAAAGGGGGCGCCTGGTCCGGAGGTAGTAGCCAAGACTATACTTAAAGCGCTCAGATCACGCTGGCCGGCGGCCCGCTATGCGGCGCCTTTCCAGGCCAAAGTCATGCTTTTTCTGAAACGGCTGACGCCCGACTGTGTGTTGGACGCGGCGATAAAGTTCCTGCTTAAATAACCCGGGTTCCTCTCCGATAATGTGCGCATATACAAATAGAATCTGCTCCCTTAATTTTTGGGCCATAAAAACTGTCCGGAATAAGCCGAAAGAGGATTTTTGAATGGATCTTTTAGCGTGGTATCCTCTCTTTGGCCGGTGGAACCTGGCGGTGGCTTCTTTGGGTCGGTTTCAAAAACGCGGCAATTCTTTATTGGCAGTCGCAACCCGGTATTGACAATTAAAAACACATGGTGTATAATATTTCTAGCACTCAATACAACTGATTGCCAGTTATGGACCCGTAAAATTGTGGAGACACAGTATGCGTGTGCTTAAACCTGAAATAGCGCAGGACCGGAAAGAAAAGATCCTTAATTGGGTGGTTTACAACTATGTCAGCACCGGCAAGCCGGTCAGTTCCGACATTATAGCCGCCAAAGGGGGGTTTAATGTTTCCAGCGCCACTATAAGGAGTATATTGAAAGAGCTGGAAGAGACCGGTTATCTATTCCAAACCCACACTTCCGGCGGCCGTATCCCCAGCGACAAAGGATACCGGGTCTATGTCGATAATATCACCCGTCTGCAGAAACTTGCCGCGGCGGAGAAAGAGCGGGTGGAAGATGAATACGAGCGCCGCATAGAACAACTGGACGGTTTTCTTAAGCATACTTCCAAGGTCATCTCGGATATGTCCCACTGCGCCGGGTTCGTGATCTCGGCTGATATCCAGGAAGATTCCGTGAAGCGGCTGGATCTCATAAGCCTTGGTCCAAAGAGCGTCCTTTCAGTTTTGTTCGTGCACTCCGGTATCATGAAACATGCGGCTTTCTCTCTTGATAAGACCTTGGAAAAAGGGACTGTCAGGAGCCTTTCCATGAAGCTGAATAAGAGGCTTAAAGACGCGCTTGTGGCCGATGCGGCTGAGATCGTATGGAAGGAATTCCTGCAAAAAGCCGATGGCCAGGAACGGGAGCTTCTGAAGAAGCTGGTGGATTATTTAGCCAACATGGCCAGGAATCCCGACCAGGTCTATCTGGAGGGTTTGAGCCGCATCTACGAGAATATGGAGTCCGGCGATATAGAGGATATGCGGAATATCTCAAAAGTGCTGGAGGAAAAAGAAAAATTCTCCCATATGCTTCGGGAGCGCCTCAAAGACTGCGCCGGCAAGAGCAAAGCGTTAACGGCTCCAGGGGCAAAAAAACACATCGTAAACGTGACCATAGGTTCCGAGAATAATATCAAGGAGTTTAAGAATTTCAGTCTGGTTTCAAGCTCCTACTGTATGAACGATAAAGCGGTGGGGCTGGTGGGAATACTGGGTTATAAGCGTATGGAATATCCGAAGATGATCTCCATTGTGGATTCGGTCAGCTCCATGGTGGAACAGATACTTTCAGATTGGGAAAAGATAGATCTGGAAGATTAGCCTGGAACTGCGCGCGCCCTTTCAGCGGGTTCGATTTTTGGGCAATTAAAGTGTGAAGGGGAAATGATAAAGGATAAGAAAGAATATAAAGGTTTTTTAATTCTGCTGTTTTAAGCTTTCCCGCAAAGCCGGACTGATTTTTAGGGCGAATCATATGGATAAAAAAAACAAGCATCACGAGGTGAAAAAGGACGGAGAAGCGGCCCGGAGTTCTGAAATGGACTGCGAGTGCGATAAGCGCAACGAGTGTGTCTGCGAGGAAGCCAAGCCGAAAGCCCCGGCTGCCGCCGTCGGCGCGGAAAAAAAGGAGCCTGATTATTACGAACAGCTCCTGGGTTTGAAAGCGGATTTCGAAAATTATCGTAAACGTGTGGAGAAGGAAAGGCCGGAGTTTGTTAAATTCGGCAAAGCCGAGATCCTTCTGAGGCTGCTGCCGCTCTACGATATGCTGATGCAGGCCCACCTGCATGTTGTAAAGATGCAGGCCGGCGGAGAGGATGGTTCGACAAGGGTACAGGACGTGGTAAAAGGCCTGGAGATGATTTTCAAGGAGTTCACAAAGGTCTTTGAAGCCGAAGGCATAAGGCCCATGGATGTGGTGGGCAAGCCTTACGACCCCATGGCTTCGGAGATAATAGGAATAGACGAAGGCAATGAAGAGAACGACGGCCTTGTCACGGCGGAGTTTCAAAAAGGCTTCTATTACGGGGATAAAATATTGAGACCCGCGAAGGTTAAGATAGCGAAGGTAAAGGCCCCGGCTCCCGAGGCCCCGGCCGCTGAAAAAACGGACACGGAAGAAAAAAAATAATTATACGGATCATCGAAAAGCAATAGCGGTTATCGGACAAAAATCAGTTTGGAGGATAATAATATGGCTAAGATAATAGGAATAGACTTGGGAACGTCAAACACCGCCGCGGCTGTTATGGAAGGCGGCAAGACCACCATAATACCGTCGGCCGAAGGCACTACGCTTGGAGGAAAGGCTTTTCCGTCCTATGTGGCTTTCACCAAGGACGGGCAGATGCTGGTGGGGGAACCCGCCCGCCGGCAGGCCGTGGCGAATCCGGAAGCCACCGTTTCGGCGTTCAAAAGAAAGATGGGAACCGACTATAAATATAAAATAGCGGGCAAGGAATTCACCCCGCAACAGCTCTCGGCTTACCTGCTGCAGAAGGTTAAAAGGGACGCCGAAGCTTTCCTGGGAGAAAAAATCGAGAAAGCCGTGATCACGGTGCCGGCATACTTCAACGACAACCAGCGTCAGGCCACCAAGGACGCCGGCACTATAGCCGGCCTTGAGGTCGTGCGTCTGGTCAATGAACCCACGGCCGCGGCTTTGGCCTATGGGCTGGACAAAGAGGGCCGGGACCAGAAGATCATGGTGTTCGACCTGGGCGGCGGCACCCTGGATGTTACGATCATGGAGATGGGCAAGGAGGGAACTTTCGATGTCATCGCCACTTCGGGCGATACCCAGCTGGGCGGCACCGATATGGACAACGCGCTGATAGATTATATAGCCGACGAGTTCCGCAAGGACACCGGCATAGATCTGAAAAAGGACCCGACCGCCGGCCAGCGCATCAAGGAATCGGCTGAAAAAGGCAAGATAGAACTTTCCACAGTAATGGAGACTGAGCTTAACCTGCCGTTCATCTCGGCGGACGCCAGCGGCCCCAAACATCTCGCGTTAAAACTGTCCCGCGCGAAACTGGAATTCCTGGTGGATCCCATCGTCAAGCGCTGTAAGAAATCCGTTGATACGGCATTAGCCGACGCGAAGCTTAAAACCTCGGACATCCACCGCGTCATCCTGGTGGGTGGTCCCACCCGCATGCCCATAGTACAGCGCTTTGTTGAGGAGTACGTGGGTAAGAAAATAGAACACGGCATCGATCCGATGGAATGTGTGGCGGCCGGCGCGTCCGTTCAGGCCGCGGTGCTGACCGGCGACGTGAAGGACGTTCTGCTCCTGGACGTTACGCCGCTGACGCTGGGTATCGAAACCCTGGGCGGAGTGCGTACCCCGCTCATCGAGAAGAACACCACTATCCCGGTTAAAAAGAACCAGGTGTTCTCAACCGCTTCCGATTCCCAGCCCGCGGTGACCATTCACGTCCTGCAGGGAGAGCGCGCTATGGCGGCGGACAACGTATCGCTGGGCAAGTTCGACCTGGACGGCATCCCGCCGGCTCCGCGCGGTGTGCCGCAGATCGAAGTCACGTTCGATATCGACGCCAACGGCATCTTGCAGGTCTCGGCCAAAGATCTCGGTACGGGTAAGGCGCAGCATATAACTATCTCGGCTCCCAACAAGCTGTCCAAAGAGGATATAGATAAGTTCATGAAGCAGGCCGAGCAGTTCTCCGAGCAGGATAAGAAGTATAAAGAGAAAGTGGACGCCAAAAATGAGGCCGACAGCGTTCTTTATATGACGGAGAAAGCGCTCAAGGAACACGGCGACAAGATCTCCCAGGAAGAGCGTCTGGCGGTGGACCGCGCCATTAATGAACTTAAGGATGCGCTTAAGGGCGAGTCCCCGGACGTGGAAAAGATTAAAAAGGCCAAGGACGATCTTGTCCAGGCCTCGCAGAAGCTGGGTGAAGCCGTTTATAAGTCCGCGCAGGCCAAGGCCGGTCCGGGAGCAGCCGGCGACCAGCCTTCCGGCGGTCCCCAGGAGAAGGAGCACGCCCACGCCGGCAAAAAAGAGGACGTTGTTGACGCCGAGGTAGTGGACGAGAACAAGAAATAAGGTTTACAATTAAGAAACGGATGATGCCAGGGGCTTTATAAAGTAAGGCCCCTGGCCTTGCCGTTTCAGGTCCGAGGTCTCCAAACTTATGGCAACAAACGATTATTACAGGACTTTGGGCGTGCCGCGCAACGCTTCCGAACAGGAAATTAAAAGCGCTTTCAGAAAACTCGCGCTTAAATATCACCCCGACCGCAATCCCGGAAATGCGGAATCCGAAGCCCAATTCAAGGAAATAGGCGAGGCTTACGAGGTTCTGTCCAATACGGATAAACGGCGCATCTATGACCAGTTCGGCGCGGAAGGCCTTAAAGCCGGCGGAGGCCGCGGGGCCGGCGGCTTTGGCGGCTTCCATGTCGCCGACATGGGAGATATTTTCGGCGACATCTTCGATAACCTTTTCACGGATTCCGGCGGCGGACACAGGCGGCCGCGCTCAAGACGGGGCGCCGACCTTAAATACTCCGCGGAGATCTCGCTGGAAGATGCCTTCTCGGGAATAAAAGTGCCGGTAAATTTTGATAGGACCGAAGTATGCGGGGTTTGCGGAGGGACCGGAGCCAAACCCAAGACCGGGCTCAAAAAATGCCCCACCTGCCGGGGAGCGGGACGCGTGCAGTACGCCCAGGGTTTTTTCTCCTTCAGCCAGACCTGCCCGGATTGCGGCGGCCAGGGCGAGGTGGTTACTTCGCCGTGCAAGGAATGCGGGGGCTCTGGCCAGGAAAAAAAGGCGGCTTCCCTGAATATTAAGATCCCGGCGGGGGCCGATGACGGCACCACTCTGCGCGTTTCGGGCGCGGGCGATGCCGGTCTCAAAGGTGGGGATTCCGGCGACCTTTATGTAGAGGTGCGCCTCAAGCATCATCATCATTTTTCCCGCGACGGAGCGGATCTTCTTTATAACTGCCGCCTGACCATCTCTCAGGGCGCGCTGGGCGGCGATGTTCAGGTGCCCACCATAGACGGTCCCAGGATGACAATAAAGATCCCGGCCGGCACCCAACACGGAAAGGTGTTCAGGATACACGACAAGGGAATGCCGCACGCCGGCGATAAGCAGCGAGGAGACCTGTTGATTAAAACCGAAATAGAGGTCCCTACCGAACTTACCCCCAGGCAGCGGGAGTTGTTGGAGGAATTGGGGAAGACCTTCGGTCATGAGCCCCCGCCTACGGAAAAAGAAGAAGAAAAAAGTTTTTTTAAAAAGATACTGGGGTAAGGAAGTTGTTGGTTTGCTTTATGCCTCAATATTTCATCCATCCTGAAAATATACGCGACGGCCGTTTTTCAGCCGACAAAGAAGAGTCGCACCATATCACGCGCGTTGCCCGCAAGCGTGTCGGGGACGAGATAGAGATCTTCGATGGAAATGGGCGGCGCTACCTGGGGATTATAGACACCGCCGGAGTCATCGTGTCCGGGAAGCTGAAAGGAGATCTTGATTCCCCGGTTTATAAGATCCGGCTGGTCATGTGTTTTGCCCCGGTGTCCCGAAGTTCCGCTGAAGCTATTATTGAGCATTGTACGGAGGCCGGAGTCGCAGCTTTTCAGCCTGTTTTAACCTCGCGCACGCAGTTCGACTGGTTTGAATCCTGGCCTGAAAAAGCCCGGAGGTTCGAGCAAATTATCATTTCCGCCTGCAAGCAATGCGGCCGGGCTTCTTTTCCCGAACTCCTTAAGCCGCAGAAATTAGACGATCTTTTGGGTTCAGGCGGTTCCGCCATAATCGCTTCCGGCGAAGCGGGCCGGAATTTTGAGGCCATCGCCCCTGGGCTTCAAGGTGCGTCTGAGGTAAAGGTGTTCATCGGGCCGGAGGGGGGGTTCACAAGGGGAGAGATGGAATACGCGGCCGAAAAAAGCGTAAAAAGTTTTTCGCTCGGGAAGCATACCCTGAGAGCTGAGACGGCCGCCCTGGCCGCATCCGCTATCATCCTCGATCGCCTTGGTTGAAAATTAGGAAAAAAATATGAAGTCAATCGGTTGGCTTCCGGCCTGGAACTGCGGGATGGTAAAGTCGGAAAGTCACCGGGTTTCCCTCGCGCTTCGGGTCCGGGTTTTATAGGGAAGAAAAGCGGGGGACTTCCGCCGGCGCGCGAACCCGCTTCGTATATAGCGTGAGTTTCAAATATTTACGTCATCCAATATTTTATCTGGAGTGTCATTATGAATCCGGCAAAATCTCTATATCGGCTGACAAAATCCCTGCTTGCCAAACTTGGTGTTTTATCCTTTCTTAAAAAGTTAATGATCCTGAGCGATAAAGGACGCGTGTCTGCCGCCATGATGAGGTTCCCCACCTATAGTCCAGATATAAACGCTTTATTGATCTCAGAGAGGGACTATTTCAGATACGCCACTATCGGGTTAGCGATCCAGAGGATCTTGTCCGAAGATATTAAGGGAAGTTTGGCTGAGGCGGGGGTTTACCGGGGTGACATCAGCAGATTTATCCATCAATTTGCGCCGGAGAGGCCGTATTATCTATTTGACACTTTTGAGGGATTTCCCCGGCAGGATTTAGATCCGGAGGTGTCGGAAGATAACAGGTTTAAAGATACGACGCTAAAAGAGGTTCTTCAGAATATAGGAGATACGCGAAACATTATTATCAAAAAAGGGCGCGTGCCGGATACATTTCAGGGGCTTGAAAACGAGCAATTCGCATTTGTTCTTTTGGATTTGGATTTATACAAGCCTACGATAAACAGTCTTGGTTTCTTTTATAGCCGGTTGATAAAAGGCGGATATTTAATAGTACATGATTACAATAGTCCGGAATCAAACTGGGGATGTAATCGGGCGGTTAATGAATTTATGCGTGACAAGGCGGAAAAGATTATCGAAATCGCCGACGTGGGAGGGTCCGTATTGTTCCGTAAATTATAATATTCCGCCGAAGGTGTAAAATCAAGGAAATGCCGGCGGCTGCCGGTTCGCGGGGCCTGGATTGGGTTCCAAAAACCAAAGGTAACAGGTACCTTTGTGTTCAGCCGGCGGAAGCTCTATTCCCGCTCTTCTTCCCCATGGTATAACCCGGATCCAGGGGCACAGATGAAACCCGGTGACTTTCCGACTTTACTATCCTGCGGTGCTCAAGCCAAAGCCAACCAACCGGAGTTACCTCATTCAGCGTTAAATTGTAGAATGTAGTTGTGAAAGTCTATTTTAAGACCGTGGGGTGCAGGGTTAATCAGGTGGAAACCCAGAGTCTTACGGAGAAATTTGTTTCGCTCGGCTATGAAACCGCCTCCGTTCCAGGCGAGGCAGATATTGTAGTGGTTAATTCCTGTAGTGTGACCGAATACGCGGACCGCGATACTTTCAATTTTATAAAAAGAACCGTGGCGTCCCACCCCAAAGCGCGGCTGGTCGTGACCGGCTGCATAGCCACCCTGAACCCTCAAAAAATACTCGAACTTGCGCCCGGCGCCGCTGTCTTCCCCAACGCCGATAAAGAAAAAATCCCTTATCAACTCGCAGGCATTCCCCCAAAAGAAAACTTTTTCAGCGTCGGCGGGTTTTCCGGCCATACTCGCGCTTTTATAAAGATCCAGGACGGTTGCAATCTTAAGTGCTCTTACTGCCTTGTTCCGTCGGCGCGCAGTGAAATAAAATCCAAGACCGCCGCCGCCGCGCTGGCCGAAATAAAAAATCTTATTGGCGCCGGCTTTAAAGAAATAGTTCTCTGCGGCACGCGCCTGGGTATGTATAAATGCCCGGAGACCGCCAAAGGCCTGGCCGGCCTGATGGGAGAGATCTTCGGCCTTTCCGGAGATTTCCGGATAAGATTCTCCTCGCTTGAGCCGGGCGAAGTTTCGGAAGAACTGGCCGCGGTTTTGAAGGGCGGTGGGGAACGGTTCTGCGATTATTTTCATCTGCCGCTGCAGGCCGGTTCCGACGCCGTCCTGAAAGCCATGGGCAGGCCTTACACCTCCGGGGAATATCTGAAAAAGCTTGATATCCTGAGAAAGAATTTTAAGGAGCCGGGACTGTTTGCCGATGTTATCGCTGGCTACCCCACTGAAACTGAAGAGCAGTTCGCGGAGACGCTGGCTTTTGTTGAGGAATGCTTCTTTGCGGGGCTTCATGTTTTCAGGTTTTCCAGGCGGCCGGGCACCAGGGCATACGCTTTGAAGCCTCTTCCCCCGGAAATAGTCAGGGAACGCGCCGAACGCCTGCGCGTCCTGGATGCCGGGATGCGCGCCTCTTATGCCGCTTCCATGTGCGGACGCTCGCTCAAAGTGCTGGTGCTTAGAACCGGACGCAAAGGCGCTTTTGACGGCGAAATCCCGGATCTTGAAACCCGGCCGCATGCAAAAGGTGGTGATTGCGGTCCAAAAGCGGTTTTTGCGGCCGATTCTGAAAATAAGAGCCGCCAGACTCTTGGCCTCGCCTCCAATTTTCTGAATGTCAGTCTTAAAGAGAAAATTCAGCCCGGCTCATTTGTAAAGGTCAGGATACTGGGTGTTTCAGGCGGTTCTTGCTCCGGTGAGCCTGTCCAACCATGGCCCTAGTCCGCCAGGGCGGGTGCGGTTTTTTTAACCGATAGTGCCTTTACTTGGGGATAGGCAGTAACTGCAATTTCAGGTAAATTTGTGCGAACAACTTGCTATAATTTGAAGACGGATAGGCGGGTTTATTTATATTATTATAAATGTATATAAGCGGCTTTTTATCTTTTGTAGGCTGTCCCGAACCGCTGTGTATAATGGCGAAAGTCCGGGGGATTTAACATGGATGAGAATAAAGAAGTGAAAAAGAAAGAATCTATAGATGAGATCCTTTCCGATTTGAATGGTCTTTTGAACAAGATGCCGGCCATTCTGGAAGGTATTAAATTACCAGATATAAAACCCGTTGATTTCAGCGCAGCTCTAAGAGAAACCCCCGCCCCGGTCCCTGAACGCGAAACCCCTCCGGCCGCGGAGGATGCCTTTGACAAAACCGTAAAGCTTGATGAAAGCCCGTTGCCCCCGGCTATGGTTCCAGGGGAAAAAGAGCAAATGGTGCTTCAGTCTCTGGGCGAATATATGTTCTCTGCCGACGCTCCGGTACCCGAGCCGGAAAAGGTTGTGCGCCGCACCCCGCTTCAGCCTGAACCCATGTCTTTCCACATGGAGCCCGCCGGGTTGGATTCGGCTCCCGCGTTGCCGGAGATAAAGCCGGAGGTTCAGGCGCGGACCGAGAATCCCGCCGTGGAAATAAACCAGGTTTACGGCGGCGGTTCCCAAGCGGCGGAGGAAGCTGATATTGAAAAATTTTTTGTGGGGGGGACAGAAAATATGGAAGAAGAAAAGACTGTTAATCCTCTTGATAACACCAAGGATTTCGGCGTGCCGGATATAGACGCCATGATGAGGCTTTATCAGGAAGAGGCGGTCCCGCCGGCCAAAGATGCCGCCGTGCCACCGGAGAACGCTTCCGCCGGGCAGGCCGGTCCGGGTCCGGATGCGGGAGCATCGGCGGAAATAGCGCCTCAGACTGAATCCGCGCGGGAGCCGGACCCGGTCCGGGAGACCGTTTCCGATCCCGCGCATGGAGCAGGATCGGAGTCTGATACCGATCCGGAGCTGGGCCTTGAAAATATAATAATTAAGCCTGCCTCCGGCATAGTAGAAGAAAAAGGGGGAGTAATGGACCTTAACGAGGAAAACCCCGGGGAGAACACTCTTTCCGAACAGCCTAAGCCGGTTGATCCTGAACAGCAGATTCCCGAAGCCGCGGCGCCGGGGGTAGAGCCTCAGTCGGAGATTTCCTCTCCTCAGGAATTCACTCTTGAAATAAAAGAGCAAACGCCTGAACCTGGTCTAGTGATAGATAATGCAAATTCCGCTTTCAATACCGAACTTCCCGCCGCCGTGATTCCAGATGAAGAAGACAAGACTTTGATAGTTGCTTCGCCTTCTTCCGGGCCGCAGGACGCTTTGGAGAACACTCTTTCCGAACAGCCTAAGCCGGTTGATCCTGAACAGCAGATTCCCGAAGCCGCGGCGCCGGCGGTAGAGCCTCAGCCGGAGAGCTCTTCACCCGGGGAATTTACGCTTAAAATACAAGAGCCGGCGCCGGAACCGGGGCTGGCGCTTGATCGTACGGATTCCTCTTTAGAGATAAATGCTCCCGCCGCGTCCGCGGGAGACGAAGACAAGACTATGGTCATTGCTCCGCCGTCTTCCGGGTCGGATGACGAAAAGACGGTCATTTACGAAGCTGGCGCTAATCCCGGAGTTACATCGCGCCACCGGGAGGATCTGGGCTCGCTGATCGCCAAATCAGCGCCTGAAAGCATACCTCCGGAACGCGTGCGGACCGTCGGCTTCCTCTACGCGCAGGAGGACGCCGCCCTTTGTTCGGATATGCTTTCGGAACTGGACTCTATCTGCCTGCGGTCTCCGTCAAAACCCATGTTCATTAAAAGGGCTTTCGTGCATATCTGCGAACCGGGGACCAATGGCAACGTAGTCATGCAGAAAGTAGCGGATTTTAAAGCTGTGGGCCTGGTAGTCCTGGGCAATGTGCCACAGGAGAGCATTTATGAGATAGAGAATGTGTTTACCGCCGGCGGCGTGTTCTTCAGACATCTTCCCCGTGAAGGATTCTCTCATTCCGCCGTACTGGACCTTGTGACCGAGTTTATTCTGAAATAGGTCATCTATGATAAAGAAATGGGAGGTGGCTCCTTCGCCCAGCGAAAAAAATCCTACCCGGCATAAGTTTCTTATAAAAGGGGAGATGAAGGATATTTTCCTGGTGGTTAAAAAGTTGGGCGGGATCTGTTCCAGGCCGGAAAAAATGACCGGCGATTTTAATTTTGTTATTTACCTTTCCAGGCTGGAGCCGGATACTCTCTCTAAAATAAAAAGTCTGACGTCGGAACTCAGCGATCTTGCGGAGACCCATCCTCCCGTGGCGTCGGCCCCTGCTCCGGTTAAAACCGCGGCTCCGGCGCCTGAACCTTTTGAACCCCCGCGCCCGAAGATCAAGATAACTTTTGACGAACCGCCGCCCCTGCCGGTTCCGGAACCGAACCCTTATATTAAACCGGATACTATGCCGGCGCCGGGCCCGGTCGTTCAGGCTAAAGCGCCGCAGGCAGCTCCGCCGCCGGCCGCCGCCCCGCCTGTTTTTGAAAAGTCTAAAACGGAATCAAGCCACGGGATCCCTTTTGTCCCATCCGCCGCTTCCAGGGTAAAAGCCGAGGAACCAAAGCCCGATGATAAACCCAAGGAATCCCCCAGCCATCGGGAAACTCCCAAACCATCCGTCTCTTCCCGGACCAAAGCAAAATGGTCTGTGGAACTGCCGCTCATTCCCACGCACAGTTTTCAGACGCTTGTTTCCGGTTCGCATAATCGTTTCGCCCACGCGGCCGCCACGGCCGTGGTTGAAAATCCGGGAGTAATGTATAATCCGCTGTTGATATTCGGGGTGCCGGGTACCGGTAAGACACATTTTGTGCATGCCATCTCTTATGGCCTGTCTTCGTCCATAGGTCAGAATAACATCTTTGTCACGGACGGCATAAAACTTTCAAAAGGCGTTGATATGGCGGTGAAAGACGGAAGTATCGGCAGACTTGAGGAAGTGTTTGCAAAGGCAAAGGTGCTTATTATAGACGACGTTCATCTTTTGATGCTGAACGAGAATAACACAAAATATATTTCAAAGTTGCTGAATGAGTGCATGACCAGGAATAAACAGATAGTGGTAACCTCCGTGTTCCCTCCCAAGTCGCTGGGCGGGTTGGAGGAAGCCGTCGGTTTTCAATTAACGCAGGGCTGGATGGTGGACTTGAAAGCGCCGGCTCCGCAGGTCTATAAAGTTATCCTGAATCAGCTTCTGCAGGGTATGGAAATTAAACTTTCAGACGAAGATCTCAGCACCGTTTTCGCGAATAGAAGCGTGCCCTTAGGCGAAGCTATCCGGATATTGGGAAGTATGAAGAAATTAGAGAAATTTACCGTAAACGCCATGTCGCCCTCCTCCCATGTGCAGTTGCTGGATAATCTGCTGGGTTTAAGAGAGACGGAGAACGGCGCGATGCTTTCGGAGGAGGAATATCGTAAGGCCGCCGCCTGGAATCCAGGTGTATCCAATTCCTGGCTCAAGTGGGGCCTCTTCTATCCAAAAGGCATGAAGCAGGAAGCGCAATATGTTCTTTACAAGACTCATGAACGTTCCGTAGAGATGGGATTGCGTATGGAGTGGCAACAGCTTTTTATGGAAGAATACACACCCGACGAACTCTACGGTATTCCATTTAAAATAGCTAATTTCGCAAGCGAAAAAAACGCCAACGGCGTAATCATACTGGGGCCTCAGCCGACTTCGGCCCTGGGCGCTCAGGAAATGGAGTTTCGGAATATCACCATGAAGATCCTGGACAGTTTTTTGGTAAAAGGCGCCTGGGTGCAATCAGGACAGCTGAAATCCCCGGCCGCGTACGCAAAGATCCTTATGGACCTTATATAATCAAATGGCTCAACTCGTTTTTTTTCTTATTATTGCGGCCGTGGGCATGTTCGCGGTTTACTGGCACATCAAGTTCAGGCATATTCTGCCGCTTGAGGGCCGCGCGCGCAAACTTGAGAAAGATTTCGACCGGTTTACCGCCTTTTCCCGGGAAGTTCTGGAGCACATTTATATACCTGAATCCATGGAACATTATGGCGAGATCACTAACTATTACCTCATAAAGATCCATAAAGTTTTCCCGGACAGTTCGATCCTGGTTTTCGAATCTTGCGACGGTCAGTGGAAACTTGTCAATTACCTGAAAAATTTCAAGACCGAGCCCAAATTAATGACAGGTTATAAATGGGAGGTTCTTGATAGGTGCGCGGATGAAGGAGGAATTTTAAGGCTGGATGCCGCAGCCTTGGAAGCCTGTCCCGGCGCGGCGGAGCTTTTAAGCATCTTTGCTATCAAGTCCGCCATTGTGGCCCCGTTTATGCAGTCCGGCGGCCGGGCTAAGCGTGTATTGTTGTTCGGCGGGGTCCGTCAGAATCAAGGGGATTTGTCCGGCGCAAGTTTGGATCAGGATCCCGGCAACGGCCATCCGGCCGAGCAGTATCTGCGTTTTGTTGCAGCACAATTGAACGCCATTTATAAGATTTCGGAAAAGGTTTTTTCCGGCAGGAAGGAGAATGAACAGCTTAAGAACGAACTTAACGCGGTAGTCAAAGAACTTGATATGGCCGGTTCCCGACTGATCCGGGGCGCCAAGGAGCGCAAAGCCTTATACGAGGTAGTGACCAAAGTCACCGGAGAGGAAAAAGACGTCAAGGTCGGCACCACCGCCATCCTTAACGTGGTCGCCAAGATGGTTGATGCAGATATGGTGGCCTGCATGATCTATGATGAAGCCAAAAATGAACTGGTGATCAGTCCCGGTTCATTCGGTATCCCGGAAGAGGAACGCCTGCAATACAGCGTTCCGCTAAGCAATGTTTCCTCCGCTTCGGTGCGTACATTTATTAATCGCAAACCTTTCATAACCCCGGACGCCCAGAACGATCCGGAGGTGATCGCCCAGTATATAAAAAACTGGAACATCCGCTCGCTGATGCTGGTGCCGATCTCGCTCCATAGCCGTGTTATCGGCGTGCTGCGCGTGGGCTCGCGCCGCCAGGATTTCTTCACGCAGGATCAGTTGGAATTCCTCACAATTATCGCCGACGAACTGGCTATCATTATTGAGATGGTAACCCTGTACGAAAACCTTTCCAAGACCGCCACGGAACTGGCCCAGCTTAACAGGCTGAAAGATGAATTCCTTTCCACAGTCAGCCACGAGCTTAAAACGCCTCTGACCACCATAAAAGGGTTCGTTTCTGTGATCCTGAGCGGAGAGGTCGGTGCCCTGAACGAACAGCAGACAAATTTCCTCACTGTGGTTGATAAGTCCGTTAACCGTCTTACGCATCTGATCTCGGATCTTCTTGATCTCTCCCGTCTCAACGGCAAGGTTGAGATGGAGTTCACGGTGGTGAGTCTCGGCGAACTTGTCCGTAGTTCCGTTTCCAATATGCTTATCAAAGCCAAAGAAAAAAATATCGCTATTTCCTCTTCCGTGGATAAAATCCTGCCGCCGGTATACGCCGATATGAGGTGGATAAGCCAGGTATTGGATAACCTGCTGATTAACGCGATAAAATATTCAGGCCCCGGCGCCAAGGTTAGCGTCAGCGGGCATGATAAGGGCGAGGTTGTGGTGATTTGTGTCGCGGACAACGGTCCGGGAATACCGGGCGAAGAACAAAAGCACATTTTTGACAGGTTTTACCGGGGTAAGACGAGCGCCAGACAGGTGCCGGGCACAGGCCTGGGGCTGGCTATTTCAAAGTCCGTGGTGGAAAAACATGGCGGCAGGATCTGGATAGAATCCAAGTGCGGCGCCGGTTCTAAGTTCTTATTTGCCTTGCCGGTGGCCAAAACCAAGCATGGGCCGCCCCCTGCGGAAATTCCGGGGGATTGACCAGGTTGATTTTAAGAGGTCCGGCGTTATCCGCGACAGCGAAGGAGATTTTTATGAAAAATACTGTGAGCATCTTTACGGTAATAGCCGTATCCGGTCTGCTCGCCGCCTGCGCCGGTCGGACAAAACATGCGGCTCCTCAGTCCAGTGTGGAAGCCGTGGAGACGGAGGGGTTGGCTCCATATAGCGAGAAAGACCTGGCGGCCACCGCCAATGCCGCCTGCGCTGAAGCGCAGAAAAACGCCGTGGAATCCGTGGCCGGCTTGTTCATGGGCGCACAGTCCAGGGCCGAAAAATCCGATATCTTAAAGCAAAACCTGCTCAAGAACCCCGGCTTGTACATTAAGAAGTATAAAATCCTTTCCGAACGGCGCGAAGGAGATTTTTACCGCGTTAATATCCGGGCTTATGTTTATTTGGATAAAATCGCCGCCGTTCTGAGGGGGCTCGCCATTTTCGAAACGGCTAAATCCGGCGCGGCCGGAGCGCTGATGCTTGACGAATACTTCACAACCGCCGCCTCCGCTTACGGCGACGCTCGCAAAGCTTTTACCGAGTACCTGGGCCGTAAGACCGCCCTGATTTTTTTGGATACGCCGGCGCTGAAGAATTCCGGCGATGAAAATTCTTTCTTTGAGGCCGCCCGCGCTTCAGGCGCGGACCTGGTGCTGATAGGAAAGGCTGAGGCCGCCCCTATGGGGGCCGCGCAGGGGCCTCAGGCCGGCTTTTATCCCGCCAGGGCCAAGGCCGAACTCAGGATCTACGAAGCCGGCACCCGAAAGTTGTTGCTGGAGATATCCAGCCAGTCCAACGCCCTTGACGCCGCTGAAGAGGGCGCTTTCCGGAAGGCGCTTTCCTCGGCCGGTGAATTGTTGGGCCAGGAGGCTTTTTCAAAAGCCGATAAATTTATCCGGCCGGCCACGCCGCTTACTTTGCTCGTTAAGGGTTTGAAAGGGATAGATGCTGTGGGAAAGCTGAAGGCTGCGGTGCAGCGCATGGAAGTTAATGGCGCCGTACTGGAAAGTTATTCCGAAGGCGAAGCGGTTATGCTGATTTATCCGGCGCGTCCGGATTCGCAGGAGTTTTGCAGCGCTTTGCTGCGGACCGGAGTATTTAATCTTGAACTTGAACGCGTAGGCCAGTTTGAAGCGGTATTTTCGGTCATTAGGTAACAGCAGACTGTTAAGCGTGCCGGCCCGCACTTTTGATAGGCTGTTAAGGGATGAGGCGGAATTTTGAAAGATCACTACGCAGGGATACGGCTGCGTGCGGCCTTACTGGCGCCGTTGCTTTTCAGTGCCTGTGCCGGATCTGCCAGTTACCTTATCTCTCCCGCGCTTCAGGCGGTTCCGGATGGACGTATCGCTCTGTTGCCTTTTGAAAACTACTCCAACGACGTTTCCGCCCCGGGGCTTATGCGGGGAGAGATCTCAAAACGTTTCATGCTGCGCGGCTATTCACCTCTGGACACCGCTGAGACGGATGAGAAGCTTCGGGCTATGGGCATTACCGATGGCGGCCAGCTTCCTTCGGTCAAGCCTGAAGAGATAGGCGGTGCTTTAGGCGTAAGTCTCCTTTGCTATGGATCGTTGGAGGATTTTACTTTTCAGAACCTTGGGTTTGTCGTTCGGAAATCGGTCGGACTCCGTATAAGGATAGTTTCCGCCGCGACCGGTGAGACGCTTTTTGATGCCGTGGGAAAAGGCAGGAATATAAAGGTGTTTCTGAACAGGGATGAGGCAACGGCGGCTTTTGTGGTTTATTCGGTGCAAAAGCTGGCTGAAAACATGCTTAAGCATCCGCTTTGGGCGGAATCCGGGAAGGCCATGGATCAGGCTTTTGCGCGGCTGCCACGGCGCTAAGTTTTAAGCATGTAAAGGGCGGGGAAGTTTATAATTCATTTATGTCGCCGCTTATGTCGTGTCATTACGGAATTCGCCTCCGGTTCAGCGGGCGTCCGCCGGACTTGCGGAATAATTCCTTTTATTATGGAGGACTTTAATATGGATAAAAACAAGCTTATGGCACTGGGGGTAACGCTCGTTCTGTCGGTTGCGTGTTCGCCTTCCAAAACTGTAAAGATGCAGCAGGCGCTAAGCGTGGATAAAACCGAAAGGGTGGAGTCCAAATATGCCGGGCCCAAACGCCGCATCGGCGTGTCTGAGTTCGTCAATAAAACCACCTACGGCCAGGGCCGTCTTGGCGGGTCCGCCACCGACATTCTGGTGACCGAACTCACCAAGTCCGGCAAATTCATAGTTGTGGAACGTGACCGCATGGAAAAAATAATGGAGGAGCAGAAACTACAAAGCCAGGGCATGACCGATCCCCAGACAGCGGCTCAGGTGGGCCGCATCCTCGGCCTTGAAGCCATAGTGGTCGGGGCTGTTTCCCAGTTCGGTGTTAAGACCGAGGGCTCAGATTACCTTATCAGCCAGACCAAAAAACAAGTGGCCGACGTTACCGTGGATATCCGGCTTGTGGACGTGCAGAGCGGCCAGGTCCTCATGGCCGATTCCGGCAAGGGGCAGGCCAAATCCAAGAAAGGCTCTTTCCTCGGCATGGGCACCAAGGGCGGCTATGATGAGACGATAGAAGGCGAGGCCCTGCGGGCCGCCATCGTGCAATTCGTGACTAATATAGACAGCCAGCTTAATAAAAAGGCGTGGTCCTGCATGGTGGCCGACGCCTCCGGGGACGGGATATATCTAAACGCCGGCCAGGACTCCGGGATGAGCGTCGGGATGAAACTAGATTGTTTCAGCCAGCGCGGAGAGATCCGTGACCCGCGTTCCAACCTGGTTATAGGCCATAGGGAAGAATATCTGGGCATGGTGGAAATTCAGCGCTATTGCGGAGATACCGGCGACTGTTCCATAGCCAGGATGATCAATGCCGCCGGCGGGGCGCCAAAGGCCAAAGATATTTGCAGGCTGGCGAAGTAACGCCGCAAGCAGGAAAGCGTAAACCGGGGAGATGGAGATATTTAAATTTGTTTTTTGTGAGCGACAGTACGCTGTCGGGGCGCCGGTATATAATATCCGTGATGCGGGGTGCGACAGGGGGGGGGTGGGAGCATGTTGTCAAAGCTGCACACATCCGGACTCAGAGGCATAGACGGGTTTAACATCAGGGTAGAGGTGGATGTAGCGAAAGGGCTGCCTACCTATGCCGTGGTTGGATTGCCGGATGCCGGCATAAAAGAATCAAAAGACCGGGTTGTCGCCGCGGTGAGGAATTCAGGTTTTGATTTTCCGGTGAAAAAAATCACCGTAAACCTGGCCCCAGCCGAAGTAAAGAAGACCGGCACACATTTCGATCTGCCGATTGCGCTCGGGGTCCTGGCCGCCTCCGGCAAAGTAAAGAAAGAAGCCGCCGCCAGGCTTGAGACTGCGGTGTTTATAGGGGAACTGGCCCTGGACGGAGCTTTAAGGCCGGTGATAGGCGTACTGCCCATGCTTTTGTCGCTTAAACAAAGCGGATCACGGAAGATTGCCATAGTTCCGGTGGAAAATTCGGCTGAAGCGGCATTGAGCGGCCTTGACTGCCTGGCAGCGGGAAGTCTTAAGGAAGCGCTCGATTGGATCAACGGCGCGGCGGAGCTTTCGCCTTGCCGTCCCGCGGAGCGGGAACTCCGGGCCACGGCTCTGGGAGATTTTTCAGAAGTTAAAAATCAGGCTTTCGCCAAGCGCGCGCTTGAGATAGCGGCCGCCGGCTCTCATAACGTTATCATGATAGGCCCTCCCGGAACGGGCAAGAGCATGCTGGCGCGGCGCTTCGCCTCTATTTTACCGCCGCTAACGGATGAAGAAGCGCTGGAAGTCACTAAGATATATTCGGTTATCGGATTGATAAAATCTTCACGCCTGATTACCGAAAGGCCGTTTCGTGAGCCGCACCATACTATTTCGGATGCCGCACTTATTGGAGGCGGTACTAATCCCAGGCCCGGGGAAGTCTCGCTCGCTCATAACGGGGTTTTGTTCCTTGACGAATTTACGGAGTTTTCCAGGCCGGCTATAGAGTCCCTTCGGGAGCCGCTTGAATCATGGAAGGTTACGGTTTCGCGCGTAAAGGAAACCGTGGTTTACCCGGCCAGGTGTCTGCTGGTGGCGGCCATGAACCCCTGTCCGTGCGGCTATTTAGGCCATGATGTACGCGAATGTTCGTGTACGCCGCTTCAGGTCCATAAGTACCGCGCCAAGGTCTCCGGGCCCATTATGGACCGCATAGACCTGCATCTGCAGCTAAGCCCGATTAAATTCGCCGATTGGGAGGCTCTGCCGCGCGGCGAGACTTCCCGGACGGTGGGTGAGAGGGTGGCCGCGGCAATGGCGGCCCAGCGGGTCCGGTTCAAGGATTCCGGCATCCGTGCCAACGCTTTCATGGGAGTCAGGGAGCTGCGCGAACACTGCCGCCTGCCGGAAGGAGCCGCCGGCCTTCTTGAGACCGCCATGAATAAATTGGGCTTTTCCGCAAGGTCTCTGGATAAAATACTTAAGATCTCTCGCACCGTGGCTGACCTGGACGGTTCACCGGAAGTTAAAAAGGCGCATATAATAGAAGCCATGCAATACCGCGCCTTGGATAAAACTACCGAGCTGGTAGCGAAGTAATAGCAGCTTGATTTGCCTGTGGGACTATAAGTTTAGCTATACGGACGTATGACAAAAAGAGCTTTTGCGCTGAGGCGGTGAAGTTCGTCTGTACGGGGGGATTTACGCGTAATTGCTGGCATTTGCATAATTTGGAGGAACGATGAAATTGCTTATAACCGTCGGAATGATCTTCTCGCTGGCCGCTTCCGTAAGCGCACAGCAGGTAACGCTGCCGGGCGGGGGGGATGAGTATGGGCGTGAATCTCAAAGCGTGAAATCCGTAGCTATCCCGCCTGTGCCGGATTCTGAAGCCGGTTCCTCCGTTACGGAATCGCCGGAAAAAGCGGAAGCCGCCAAGAGCACTGCAGCCGTCAATGCGGTAAAGAATGACATCAAAAATAAAAAAATCCCCAAGCCGGCCGCGGAAAAGAAAATCGTTCCGGCTTCAACCGCCGTTGAGACAGCTGTTTCCAAGGCCGCTCCCGGAGTTATTGTTATAAAACCGAGCGAAGAAATGAATACCGCCGCAACCGCGTCCGCAAAACCGTCGGCCGCGGCTTCCGCTAAGCCGGCAGGGGACGCGAAACCGCTTGTTCAGAACGCGCCCGCGGTGAAATTATCCCAGCCTAAGGCTGAAACTAAAAAGGAAGCCGCGCCGCTTATCGCCGGCCCTAAGGTCGGTTTCGCGGTTACTAAAAAACACACCATCATCAAGGGTGAAACTCTATGGGATCTTTCTAATGAATATTATAAAGATCCGTTCAAATGGGGCAAAATATACACAGGTAACCTGGATAAAATAACGGACCCGGACCACATCTATCCCAGGGAAGAGATAGACATACCCGGGATGACCGAGATTGTAAATCCCGCTCCGAATCCTGAAACCGTTACCGATATGGATGCTTTGGTAAGCGAAGAAGGCGTGGCGTCTCCGTATGGAAAAGCCGGCCTCACGGTCAATCCTGGACACATCGGGGCCGCTTCAGCCCGTAGTCTAAAATCCAAGGACGGTTTATTGAGTAAGGAGACATTAGAGGATATTTATGCCAGCGGCCTCTCGGAAGAAATGCCAGAAGACCTTAAGGAGTGGGCTGATAACATTAAGATAGCTCCGGATAGTTGGGCGCCTGATGGTGTGATAACCGGCGTAATAACATCCGAAAGCGATGTTATGTCCGGCAGTCTCACTTCCAGCGGTGAAATGGTTCAGATCAAGTCTAATAAGGCCGGCGTTTTAAAGTCCGGCGATATCGTTACCGCATATATGAAAGGTTCTATCGCCCTGGACAAAGATGGGAAAGAACTGGGCCGTGAGTTGCAGAAGACCGGTATGCTTGAAGTGGTAGGAGTGGAAGGTTCGATCGTTAAAGCTCGCATCATTGAAGCCGTCACTTCCGTGGATAGCGGGCAGGTGATAGTCAAATGATCAATAGAGAAGAAGAAATACTGGCGCGTATCCGCTTGAACGCGGTTTCCTGCATGCGGACCGATTGGCTTTTAAGGCTGATAGAACTTTATGGCGGCGCGGAGGAGGTGCTCTCCAAAAGCGCCGGCGAACTTTCCGCGGACGGAGGTCTTTCGCCGGAAACCGCCGGTAACTTTGTTTCTAACCTCTCTGCGACGGACCCGCATAAAGAACTTGAAGCCGCGCGCAAGTCCGGAGCCAGGATCTTTACCGCACTAGACGGATATTTTCCGGAACTGCTAGGTAAAATATACGATCCTCCTTTGGCGCTTTATGTCAAAGGCGACCTGGCGCTTGGCCGCGCGCCGGTGGGGATAGTCGGTACCCGTAACCCCACCGACTATGGAGTAAGGAGCGCGGCGCGCCTGGCCAGAGAACTGTCCGCTTCCGGGCTTACCGTTGTCAGCGGCTTGGCCCGGGGAATAGATACCGTGGCTCACGATGCTTCGGTTAAATCCGGAGGGGTGACATGGGCCGTGCTGGGCGCCGGTCTGAATATTTGCTATCCGCGCGAAAATAAAAAACTTGCCGAAAGTATCCTGGAGAGAGACGGTGCGCTGGTTTCCGAATTTCCCATGGATGCCGGACCTATGCCCGCGAATTTCCCAAGGCGTAACCGTATTATATCCGGCCTATCCTACGCCACCGTGGTTATCGAGGGGGATTTTAAATCCGGCGCTCTTATCACCGCCCGGGCCGCGCTGGAGCAGGGCCGGGAGGTCTTGGCTCTCCCCGGTCCCGTGGACAGCGTTATGAGCCGGGGGCCTAATATGCTGATCAAAAACGGGGCGGCTCTGGTGGAGGGCGTTGCTGATATTATAGCCTCATTGCCGCCGGAAGCCCTTTTCGGTCTCGCGCCGGTCCGGCATGACCGGAGGGCGGAAAAGGCCGCCGCCGGGCGTCTATCCGAGCTATCTCCGGACGCTAAATCCGCTTGCGGCGCTATAACAGGCAGCGAGGGCGGACTTAACATGGACGGTCTTGTTCATACCCTCGGTTGGCCGGTCCAGCGCGCCGCCGCGGCGCTCTTTGAACTTGAAACTTCGTCTATCATTACCCAGAGCGCCGATAAATATAAAACAACCGTTTAATATTCCTGTCCCTTGCCCGGCAAAAAAGTATAAAATATAACTTCCGTATTTTAAAACACCGCCCCGGAAGCGCGGGGGCATGGATTTATTTATTATGGCAACCAAAAAAAACGAAAAGCCGGAAAAAGCCCCGAAAACAACCAAGGCCGCCGGTACGCAAGCTCCCAAAAAGATCCTGGTGATAGTGGAGTCTCCAACCAAAGAAAAGACCATAGGCCGGTTCCTGAGCGGCGGGTATGTGGTACGCAGCTCTTACGGGCATGTGAGGGACCTGCCCAAGGACGAGCTTGGCGTGGACGTGGACCACGAGTTTAATTCGAAATATGTGCTGGTGGAGCGGGCCAGGAAGATTATCCCGGAGCTCAACGGCCTCGCTAAGAATTCCGACGCTATCTACCTGGCCACCGACCCGGACCGGGAGGGTGAAGCTATCTCATGGCATTTGCGCGAGGCCATCGCGGCCGATAGATCCAAGTTTCAACGCATCAGCTTTCACGAGATCACCAAGGCCGCTATCGAGGCCTCGCTTAAGTCCCCGCGCGAACTGGATATGAACCTCGTCAACGCCCAGCAGGCCCGGCGCATCATCGACCGTCTGGTCGGCTACAAACTTTCGCCTCTTTTATGGTCCAAGATAAAGAGCGGCTTGTCCGCCGGCCGCGTACAATCCGTGACCGTGCGTCTGGTGGCCGAGCGCGCCAAGGAAATAGCGGCCTTCACCGAAGAGGATTATTACACGCTTTATGCCAGGCTCGCCAAGGACGCGGAGGGCAGAGATTTTGAGTCCAAGCTGGTGCGCTGGCACGCCAAACCCGTGGAACAGACGATCCTGCTCAAGCTGTTCGCCGAGGATTACCGTTATAAAACTTCCGTCTTCAAAAAATTGGAGGATACCGTGGAGGCGGCCACACTGCTCAGGAACGCCACCCTTACGGTCTCCAAGGTCGAGTCCAAGGCGGTCAGGCAGAAACCCAAGCCGCCGTTCATTACCAGTACTTTGCAGCAGGACGCTTACAATAAACTGAGCTTTTCCTCGGATCGCACTATGAAGGTGGCCCAGAGCCTATATGAAGGCGTGGAACTGGGCGGAGAGCGCGCCGGCCTCATCACCTACATGAGGACCGACTCGTTCAATGTCTCCACTGAGATACAGAACGAAACTATCAAGTTCGTGGCCGGAACTTACGGCAAGGAATTCGTGCCAGCCAAGCCGCCGGTTTACCTCAAGAAAGTCAAGGGCGCGCAGGAAGCCCATGAAGCCATCCATCCGACCTCGGTTTACCGCAGGCCGGAGGATGTCAACTCCTTCCTGAACCCCGACCAGGCCAAACTGTACGACCTTATCTGGCGCAGATTCCTGGCCAGCCAGATGGAGGAGGCCGTGTTCGATTCCGTGAGTATCGAGATAACCGATGCTAACGGCGTAGCCGTCCTGCGAACCAGCGGGCGCACCATGAAGTTCGAGGGCTATCTTAAGGTGTACCGCGAAGAGAAAGAGGAAGAGGTTACGGACGACGAAGAGGAAGAGGATTCCATAATACCGCCCCTGAAAGAAGGCGATAAGCTTATCCTTAAGGACGTTATAAGCAAGGCGCACAGGACCAGCCCGCCACCCAACTATAACGAGGCCAGCATCATCAAAACCCTTGAAAAGCACGGGATCGGCCGCCCGTCCACCTATTCCGTCATCATCAAGAATGTGGTGGACCGCGGGTATATCAAGCGCGAGAAAGACAGGAAATTGCTTATCAGCGAACTGGGAGCGCTGGTCACCGAAAAACTTAAGGATTTTTTCCCGGACATTATGGACATTTCCTATACCGCCTCCATCGAAGATAAACTGGATGATATAGCGGACGGAACCATAAACTGGGTTAAGATGATATCGGATTTTTACGGTCCATTTGCCCGGAATCTCGGCAAGGCCGAGACCGATATGGTCAAGTCGCGTCCCACTGTGGTCAAAACCAACGAGAAATGCCCGCTCTGTCTGAGCCTTTTAGTAATGCGTGAGAGCAAGTTTGGCAAATATCTATCCTGTTCCAGGTTCCCCAAATGCAAGGGAAAGATACCGTTGGATAGGGAAGGAAACAAGATAGATGTTTTCAAACCCATCCCTATAGAAAAGATCTGCACCAAGTGTAATAAGAACAAGATGCTGCTGCGCAAAAGCGCGCGCGGATATTTCCTGGCCTGTTCCGGCTTCCCAAAGTGCCGCAACATAGAAAAGGTTACTGATCCCGAAGTGGAACAGATAATAAACGGCGCAAACCCGAAGTCTTGAGTATAAGAGCAGGGTGAAAAAATATTCGCGTTTAGCAGAGTCCCGTTAGTCGGCGCCCTTCTTTAAAATAAAATTGCCGGGCTTAAAGCCCGGCAATTTTATTTTAAAAATATCATTTTATCCGGTTTTGAGTCCAGACGGCGTATTTTTCGCCGCTTGTGGCCAGGGTCCAGCCGGGGCCGGGCTGCCAGTTCATGTCGGACCCCATTTTCAGTACAACCCACTGGGTCTTACCGGTAATGACCGCAGCATAAAGTCCGTTTGTGGCCGATAGTATCTGAATCGCGCTAGTGGACGTTATCCCGGCGTTTTTGCGAATGGAAATCAGCGTCTTGATCTGGGTCTTATACTGGGTTCCCCAATCGAAAAAATGAGGCCAGAATACGCAAGGGATGCCGGGATGCGTGAGGATATAGGCGTAGCCCAGCATGCGCTGTTCCCGGTATTGCTTGGGTGCGTTCGGCAGAAAATTAGGGTCGCGGGGGGAAGTGTCATGGTTCTCAACGAAAGTTACGGTCTTGGACGACCACCAACTCATGAGGCCGGACGGTCTGTGGTTGTCGTTCAGCAATTCGTATCGGTCGCCCTCGATTGCGGCTATGAGAGAGAATCGCGTGGCAAAGTCAAAAGCGCTTGAGGCGTTAACCTTGCCGGGCGAGTCGTCGGTACCGTCAATCCAGTCCGCGATGAGCTGGGGGTTGGCGTCGTAGTATTCCCCTACGGAAAAAACCGGGCTTGAGGCGTTGTTGTAGTCCTGGATGTGGAGGGGGGGATAGCCCTTCACCATATCGTAGCGCCAACCGTCAAAACCGATGGTGTTCCGCAGCCAGCGCATAAAAATTTTTATATCCTGCTGTAACCGCAGGCCTTTATGATCCAGGTCGCGGCAGCCTAATTCACCCTGCCCTTCGTCATAGTTCGGACTGCGCGGCATCTGCGCGTAGGCGGGTTGGTTCCATACTTCATCATCCCGCACTATCACGTTGCTGGTCCAGTCCGGATTTTTGAAATCCAGCCAGTTAGTCGTACCGTTACGGTGATTAAGTACGATGTCCGCCACGACTTTAACGCCGGCGGAGTGCATGGCATTTATGGCCTGCACCAGCATATCCTTGCCGCCCCACTGCGAATTCAGGTTGTACCATTCTTTCGGGTAATAGCTGCCGTCGGAAACCGGAGGGAACCAGATAAGGCCGAAGCCGGATTCCCCTACTTCGAGGGCGCTCTGCGCCAGTACGCCCCACCAGCCGTTGGGCGGGTGATACCAGTAATTGTCCGCGTACCAGTGAAAACCCTGTAGCATAACCACGGGGCTGCCTTCCACGTCTATGCGGCGCTGCGGTCGTGGATTGAAAACATCGTCGTGATATAGTCTGACGGCGCGGAACCAGTCCGCGCGGGCTTTGCTGTGCGCGGCGGCAGCTTTCGCGCTTTCCGCTTTTTTTGCCTGGGGTTCCGGAAAAAAAACCGAAATATTATTTGCCGTTGTTTTTAATTCTTCCGAGGCGGAGGTGGGGATTGTCTGCGCTGAGATCTGGAAACCTGAAACGGTCAGGAACGAAGCCGCAAGCCACAATTTGCCTGTCCCCATTGTTATTTCTCCAAATACGACATGATATTAAGTATATGTAGTATACCACTATTATGCCGAAATGCCAGTGCCCGAAGGACTGGTTTGGCATAGGTCCAAAGGCCCATGCAGCCGGTGTGATCCAGAAGCGACGGAAATTAGTTGTGCAATAAACCGCCGGAAAAATGAAACTTCCGGCGGCAGGGAGCGGGATCAGCCGTAATAGAACCATTCGTCCACAAGGAATAGTATCAGGGCCAGTTCCAGTTTTGCGTTGGAGGATTTAGCCTTTAGGGTATAGGTGACCTGTCCGGCGGAACCATATTTCCCTGTGGAAAGCAGTTTGTCCGCGGCATCTCCGTAGCGCGCAAGTATTTCGCGCGGCGTGGGATTGCCCACGCCGGCGTCCGTTGTGATCGGGTCGTTTTCGTTTTTGATTTTAACTTTTACGGCGTCTGGCGCTGAGAAAGATCTTTTGTTGGTGATAGTAAATGAAAGGCTACCGTCGCTTTCGTGGATCGCGGATGCGGTAATAGTCGCCTTGAACTTGTTGAAGCTGTCCTCCATCCTGACCGAAGAAAGATCTTTTGTCTCTGAGACGGTGGACGTGCAGGGCTCAGGCGCCGCCGGTAAATAAATTGCGGCGTTAGTGATCTTGGAATTAGTGAGCGATTCTTCCCAGGAAATATTCGCCGCGGATACAACTACTGCGGGAACCAGTAATAACGGCACGATCATGGTCAGCTTGTTAAGCGTCATGTGTTTCTCCTCAATGAAGGTTGCTTCCTGCTCAATATTCTAGATGATTAAAAGACTCGGCGCATGGTATAAAATGCCTATTCTTTTTTCGTCATTTGTTCCGCATAATTACCCGAAGGGCCTATCTAAAAAAGGTCCCGCCACCAGCCGTATATCTGCTAAAATCATATTTATGAATCTGTTGATAGAGAAATTCCTGCTGCATATAAAATCGCAGAGAAATTTTTCAAAACACACCGTAAAGGCCTATAAGTACGATATCGAGGAATTCGCGGCTTATGCCTCGGCCCACAACTCCGACGCTCCAAAGCTTTGGGACCGCATGCTCCTGCGCGGTTATATTGCCTATGTCAGTGAAAAAAAGGTCTCGCGGAACACTCTTTTGCGCAAGATCTCAGCCGTGCATTCCCTTATAACCTACCTGATCGCCGAAGGTATTATGGAAGCCGACCCTTTTGATCTTATAACCGTGCCCAAAAAGGAGAAACGTCTGCCCAAATTCCTCAGCGAGGGCGAAGTCGGTAAAATGGCGGATTACAACGGTCCGGACGCGGTTAAGCGGGATGAGGCCGGTTATAAGTTCGCTGAGCGCGATTACGCTATATTCGAACTTCTATATTCCAGCGGCCTGCGGCGCTCCGAGGCCGCCGGCTTGAACATCGGCGACGTGGATTTTTACGGAGGTTTCGTCCGGGCCATGGGGAAAGGATCCAAGGAACGCTTGGTGCCGGTGGGGGATAAGGCTTTGAAGGCTATCAGGGCTTATTTAAATACAAGGCCCAAGCCGCAAGCTCCCGCCATGCCGCTGTTTTTAAATCGGAACAAAAGCCGGCTTTCGGATCATGGTCTGGCTCTGATAATAAAGAAGCTGGCGCGCCGCGCCCGCTTTGCCAGACCTGTCAATCCGCATTCCATAAGACATTCTTTCGCCACCCATCTTTTGGACAATGGTTGTGATCTGAAATCGGTTCAGGAAATGATGGGGCATAAAAATCTTCAAACCACAGAGATTTACACGCATGTTTCTCTAGAGAGATTGAAGCAGGTGTACGATAAGACGCATCCCAGGTCGGATAAGAAACAATAAAAAGACAGGAAGCGGGTGATAGATAAGAAGAATGTAAAATGCGGAGGTCTGGATTTTGTAGTAGGGGAATCATGAAAAAAAATCATATCAGCATACTCTTTTCAGTCCTCTTTTTTTATGTTCAAGCCGAGGCCGCGGCGCCGTGCAAATTCCAGGAAAAGGTATCCGGCTCCGGCTTTAAAAACGCGCTATGGGGCTTGAGTGTTCGTGACGCGGGATCCGGCCTCTCTCTGGTTTCCTGCAATAATTCCAAAAATCTAGTCCCCGCCAGCATTTTGAAACTTTTCGTCACCGGCGCCGCCTTGGACCTGCTTGGCCCCGCAACCAGATTCAGGACGCGTGTTTACCTGGACGGTTCGGTCACGAAAGGCGTTTTGAACGGGATGGTTTATATAAGGGGCGGCGGCGATCCTTCTTTCGGCTCAAGCTTGATAAAAGGAGCTCCGGTCGCGGAGGTCGAATTTGAGAAATGGGCACAGGCGGTTAAAGCCGCGGGCGTGACGCAAATAAACGGTTCCGTGGTGGCGGACGACTCCCTTTTCGAGGGGCCATCTTTGCCTGGCTCCTGGGCCTGGGAAGATATCGGCAATTATTATGCCGCCCAGCCCACCGCCGTGGCCGTGAATGACAATCTATATAAACTTTATTTCAAACCCGGAGCCAAAGCCGGAGAGGCGGCTGAAGTTCTGCGCACCGACCCGAAGATCCCTGGTCTGCGGTTCACAAATTTGATGAAGACCGGGCCTGAAGGATCGGGAGATAACGCTTATATTTTCAATTTCCCAGACCAGTATTCCGCCACTTTGCGGGGGGCTATACCAAAGGGTCAGGCAGAGTTTGCCATAAAAGGTTCCATCCCGGACCCGGCGTTATTTACGGCGCAGGAATTTACCGATTATCTTGATGCGCATGGTGTTAAGGTGAGCGGCAAAGCTTTAAAACTCAAGGACGTCAAAGATTATGGCGCCGCCAGGTTTCTGGCCGAAACCGATGGCGCTCCTCTAAGTGACATCGTATTTGTTACCAATAAGCGTAGTTTTAACCTGTACGCGGAAATGCTGCTCCGGCATTTGGCGTTGGCGAAGGGGAAGTCCGGCACTGCGGATAACGGCATAAGCGTCTTGCGGGAATACATGGCAGGGAGCGGGGTGGATGTTTCGGAGCTGAAGCTGGCGGACGCTTCCGGTTTATCCCGCCTTAATATGGTGCAAGTGGATGATTTTACGGTTTTCCTGAGTGGAATTTCAAAAAAAAGATTTTTCGGTTCTTATCTGGCCTCGCTTGTTTACCCGTCCGACCCCGACGCTACGGGACATATCAACAAGATGGGTGTAAATACCAAGCTGGAAAAGTTCCTTAAGATAAAGTCTGGATCTTTGAACGGGGTGCGGGGTTACGCCGGCTACCTAACCACGAAGACAGGCAAACTTTTAAGTTTTACCTCCATCCTTAATAACTACACGGCGCCTGCCGCCGACATAGACCGCCTGCATGAACAGATTCTCCTGGAACTTATAGAGAAATATTAACCCGCGGTTGAGGAAAGGTAACGCCGAGTTAATGGGCTTTGGGTTCAGAATCGCGATATGCCCAGTCGGGGCGTCGACGGATTTTCTGCGCGCTCCGAGACCGGGTTTTATGGGGCAAGAGACCGGGATCTTCCGCCGGCTGTGGAACGCGCCGGCCTGCATAGCAGTCCGGCTTGAACGGTCCTCGCCGTCGCTAATGGTAGCGATGCGCTCCAGATCCCGGTCTCAAAACCCTGAATGGAGCGCGCAGAAAACCCGCCGCCGCCCCTTCGCCGCATAGCGGATGGGGCGGGCCCGTTTCGGGGGGGGGGAATCATGGGAAGGTTTCCTGCGCGGCGGAATCGCCAATCCCATGCCTGTCCCTTTTCCGTCTTAGAATTCCAAATTCGGCCTCAGGATGAACTGGAAGGAGTTGTGGCCGGCGTCCTTGTTGGAGAGGGGGCCGGAGTATTTCCTGTTAGAGGTCCAGACGAAGCCCGTGCCCAGCGAGAATACGCTGCGTTTGCCGGCGGAGAATTTCTTCTCTATAAGAAATAAATGTCTGAGGGGTTCTAATTTGTTTTGTGAAAAGTCGGCCACGTATTCAAAGCCGCTGTTGTTGAGCCAGAAACTGTTTGAGGCGCCGAAGTCGGTCCGGCTGCGCCTGAAGCCCAGGTAAAAAGAGTCGGCGATGTGCTTATTTTTGTGCGTTTTCAGGCCGCCGCGGAAACTCCAGCGCAAAGTGCGATCAGCCAGATATTGCTCGCCTTTTAGTTTGCCTTCCATCTCAAACCATTTGTCCCGGATAAGTATGTTGTTTTTTATGTGCGAATTTCCGGCGTTAATCAGGATGCCGGAGTAGCCGGTGCGCTTACCCTGCAAAGCCGTGTTTATCGAGTCAAAGGTTATTACGTTGCCGAAAAAGAGGGACAGCGCCCAAGGCTCTTCAAAACCCGCGGTAAGAGCCTCGATGGCGTTCATGTTGTCTGAAACTTTCATATGCCGGTAAAGATCCGGTTGGTGCCTGCGGACGAGCGTTCCGGAATAAGGTAGGGGGTTTATACTGGCTTCCAGCACCAGAGTGCGGGGTTTGTAGAAGTTCTTTATCAGTTCCCGGTAAATTTCGGCTTCCGGTACGGTTCCCATGTGGGGGATGGGTTTGCCGGTTAGGCTGTTGTAAAGGCCTGCGCTGGCATAATAGGGGTCCAGTTCAACTTCAACCGTGGTTTTTTTATCCTTGTTCTCCCGGGTTGAAGCCTGAATGCACGGCACCATCAACAAGCAGAGTGACAGAACCAGTATTTTTAGTGATATTTGCGAAATAACAGTCATAAACCCAGCTTTCAAGACCGCAGGATTTTTTATCCGTCCTGATTTCCCCGCCTGCAGGCAGGCTTGGGACGGAGCTTGCGCAAGTATTGTATTATAGTCTTTGATGTGCCGTTTTGCAAAATGGAAAGAGGTTGTTATAAGGGATAAAAGTGTGATGGTAACGATAAATTTTTTTGTGGCCGTTTTGTTTGCCGTTCCCTATCTTTCAGCGTATGCGGGCCATGTTGAACCCTCTTTGATTTCATCGCGCGATTTCGTGCGGCCGGGTGAGAGTTTTATAGCAGGGCTGCGGTTTAAGTTGAGAAATGGCTGGCATGTGTATTGGCGTAATCCCGGCGATGCCGGGATAGCGCCCAGTCTGGCTTGGAACCTGCCGCTTTCCTGGAAAGCCGGTCCTTTGGAATGGCCTGTTCCGCGCCGCCTGGAGTCTCCGCCGCTGACCAATTACGGTTATGATAACGAAGTCATTCTGCCGTTTAACCTTGTCGTACCCGCTGAGGCCCGGACGGGCGCGCGCGCGCGTCTTCGCGCGCAGGCAGACTGGCTGGAGTGCCGCAAGACATGCGTGCCCGGTTCGGCGGCCCTGGAACTTAACGTCGGAATAGATGATTCATCGCGGGAGAGGTCCGCTGACGCCGCGGCTCTCGCGGCTTCGTTATTAACGGTTCCCCACCCGGAAAGCGAGGGTTATATCAAGGCGGCGCGCGAAGGAACGCGCGTAATCCTGCGGGTAAAAGGCCGTCATCCGCTGGCTGAGTTTTTTCCGACGGAGGCCGGCGTTTTTGAAAATAAACGTTCTCCGGTCAGCGTTAGTCCTATAGAAACGGAGATAAGCCTGCAACAGGCTCCGGGCGTGGAAATGCCGGAGCGTGTCGAGGGCGTGCTGGTCCGTCCGGGATTTGCGCCGGTACAAGTTTCCCTGCCGGTGCGCTCCGGCGGTACGGTAATGCGTTTTCTTATGCTAGCCTTTGCCGGGGGGCTCCTGCTGAATTTAATGCCGTGCGTTTTTCCCGTGCTGACTTTTAAGGCGCTGGGCCTGCTGAACCGCAAAGGACACCATCCCGCCGAGACGCGTAAAGAGGCCCTGTATTATGCCGCGGGGGTAGTGCTCAGTTGCGAGGCCCTGGCCGCGGCGCTTCTGGTAGTGCGGCGCGCGGGAGGATCGCTTGGATGGGGCGTCCAGCTACAATCGCCATGGCTGGTCGCGGTCCTTGCGGTGTTGTTTATCGCCGCGGGCTTGAGTTTGCTCGGCGTCTTTGAGTTCGGAGCCCGCTGGATAGGCGTGGGATCCGGTATCTCCGCGCGCGAAGGCCGGATCGGGGCGTTCTTTTCGGGCGTGTTCGCGATAGTTGCCGCCGCCCCCTGTACGGCCCCTTTTATGGGGGCGGCTATTGGCTGGGCGGTTACCCGTCCCGCGGTTGAAACTCTCGCCGTATTTGGGGCGCTTGGTTTGGGCGCCGCCGCCCCATATACGTGTCTTTCTTCCTGGCCGGCATTAATAAGGCGTCTTCCGCGACCGGGTGTTTGGATGCTTTGGTTGAAAAGAATTTTATCGGTGCCGATGTTCGCGACAAGTCTTTGGCTTGTATGGGTCCTTTGGCAGCTTCTCGCGGTTCCGCCCATATCCCACGATGCCGTTTGGCGCCCCTGGTCGCCGGACGCTGTCGCGGAAGCGCGCGCCGCCGGCAAGACCGTGGTCGTGGATTTTACCGCCGCGTGGTGCCTGTCATGCCAGGTCAATGAGCGCGGCGCCCTCTCCGCGCCGGCTGTGCGTGCCGCGCTTTCCCGCCCCGGAGTTTCAGCTTTCCGCGCCGATTGGACCAGCCGGGACAAGCGCATCGCCTCGGAACTTTTGAAGTACGGACGCGACGGCGTTCCGCTTTATGTAGTGCATCCGGGAGGCGGGCCGGCGGTTCTGCTTCCCGAATTGCTGACACCGGGACTTCTGCTGGACGCCCTTGGAGCGGCGCCGAATATAGAAAGGAGAAAATAATCCATGAAAAGAACTCTGATCGTACTTGCGCTTATGTTTGCCTTGGCATTCGGGTGGGCCGAAGCCGCGACCGGCGCGGCAGCTCCGGATTTTAAGATCGCCAGGGTGCTCAACGCGCCTGTTTCCAAAGTCAACGGTCTCGCGGACCTTAAAGGTAAGGTCGTTTTCATCGAATTCTGGGCCACATGGTGCGCGCCTTGCGTGGCAAGCATTCCGCACATGAATCGTCTGCTTGAAGCGGTAAAGGGCGAGCCGGTGGTCTTTATCGCCGTGACCGATGAATCCACGGCCACAATAAATACGTTCCTGAAGACGCATGAAATGAAGTCGTGGATCGGCATTGATCAAAAAAAATCTTCTCTGAAAGCCTTCAAAGTGGTGGGACGTCCGGATGGTTATCTGATCGGCAAGGACGGAAAGCTGCTTGCCCGGATCTCTCCGGGATATTTGGAGGAGAAAGCTTTGCGCGCCGCTATCGCTGGGAGTTTTATACCTGAGCCGATAGAATGGGAGGATCCTGAAGCTTCGGAGACGCCTGTTAAGATGGGGAAAACATTTTTCGAAGCGCGGATTACTTCGGCATACGGCAAGGCGCAAATGTCAACAGGCGCCGGTTTGTTTTCTACACAGTCCACACCTTTTGCGGATAACATAGCGCGGGTTTGGGATGTGGAGGTCGCACAGGTTATGATGGACACCCAGCCGGTATCCGCCTTTAATATCACTTTGAGGACTCCGCCGGAAAGTTTAGACCAGGGCCGTGAACTGCTCAAAACCGCCATTCAGGCCGCGTTCGGAGTGCGGGTCGTGCCGGAACAACGTGAAACCGATGTTTTTGTCCTGACCTTGTCCACCGCTCCCGGCGCTCCGCTTCCGAAACCCGGAGTTTCCGGTGGTAAGTCGGGCTTAATGCGGTATGGCGGCGGACATTTGCTCGGCACCGCCGAAATGCCCCGGATCGCGAGAGCCTTGTGGATGAGTCTGGATAGACCCGTAGTGGATGAGACGGGGCTTAAGGGTGTATACGAATTCGATATGCAGTGGACTTACGGTAAGCAGTTGGAATTAGATAGTCTTCTTGCGGCGCAGGGAATGTCCCTTGTTCCGGCGCGGAGAAATATGGAGTTCTTGCGCGTAGTGCCGGCGAAGCCGTAGCAGCCGGATGCGCAAAGATACATCGTAAAGTCGGGTTGCCTGCTTATTCCTATGCCGAAGCAAAAATTTCGCAGGATTTAGACGGTGAAGCTTCCTGCAATGGCCGTCGTGCGAAGGAATAACCGGGAATTACTTGTGAATGTTTAAACACACGGATTATAAAAAGACAATTCAACAAATCGGCAATTTTCGGATTAATGAGGTGATCTTATGTGCGGTGTTATAGGTCTGCGATGTGAGAAAGACAGGAAGGATCTCGGAATGACGGCTTCCAGGCTTTTACGGATGCTTGAATACAGAGGCTATGATTCGACCGGCGCGATCATTCAGGATTCAATGGGGCATATCGTTTTAAAGAAGGACGTTGGCGCCCCTACGATAATCACGAAAAAACTGGGGATCGACAAACTTGCGGGGAAATTATTCTGCGGCCAGGTGCGCTGGGCCACGTTCGGGACGGTAAGCAGGGAGAACGCTCAGCCTCATGAGATGCGCTGTCATACGCATATTTATGGAGCGCACAATGGTAACATAACCAACTGCGATCAATTAAAGGAATGGCTCGTGAGCCGCGGGCATGATGTAAAGAGCGATAATGACGGGGAAATGCTGATCCACACGATCGAGCATTTCTTCGCCATAGAACTTAAAAAGCTTAAGAACCCAAAGGACAAGGATCAAAGATATTCCGCCCTTAAAACGGCGATACTCGCGGCCTCTAAAAAAACGATAGGTTCCTTCGCGGCCATCGTGGTCGATCCGGTCACGGAACTGATGGCCTGTATTAAGGCGGGCAGCAGCCTCTATATGGGAGAAGGGGCGCACGACGGGCAAGGCAGGTTCATTATAGCCTCGTCCGATCTTGCCAGCGTCCTTTCAATGACAAAAATGCTTTATCCCATCAAAGAAAACGAGTTCGCCCTTTATACGGCTGAAAAGGCCGATTTCTACGATCTTCAGACCGGAAAAAGGATAGGGAAGGACAGGGTCAGAAGCCATCTTAAGGTAGAGGAAACCGAACTTAAAAAGCCTTTTAAATATTTTATGGAGCAGGAGATCTTCGGTGAAATTGACGCTTCGGAAAAAGTACTGAATTATTTTACCAATAAATCGCCCTTGATAGCTTTGGCGCGGGAAATGGCGGCCGAATATCCGAAATTGACCGGGGAGATAAAGAGTTCGGTCCTTAAACTTGTTTCTATAAACGAAGCCGTTGAATTTAAAAAAGCCGCGGTTGAGTTCATGGGATCGGAAACGATAAAAAAAGTTTCAACTCTTATAACGGGTTGCCGGTTTCCGCGCAAGTCCGGCGCTTTTGAGTCCGCTCTCGCGGATTCCTTTGAGGAATTGTGCGTAGTCCTGGGGCGGCCGAAAAATGATCAGGCGATCAGGTTCGCGGATGCCCTGTTCATGCTGGCTGAGATAGAAGATCTGAAGGCGAAAGTTGACGCGTTCGTGGACAGTCTCGCCGAATGCTATAAAAACGGAGGCACTGCCTATTTTGTGGCTTGCGGGACTTCATATAACGCCGCTAAATGTGCTTCCGTCTTTTTTAATAATATCGCTAACATCAATATCACGGCCTATTTCCCCGGGGATTTCCGGTCCCAATGCCTGCGGGCCGTAAAGGACGGAGACGTTATTATAGGGATCAGCCAGAGCGGGGAGACAAAGGACCTGATAGATGTTTTCAATCAGGTGAAAGAGGCCGGGAAAAAGGTCGTCAATATCAATATCGTGAATAATGTAAATTCCACCATAGCCCTGGAAAAATCCGATATTTTTATTCCCCTGCACTGCGGCCCGGAGGTCGCTGTGCCGGCGACAAAAAGTTTCATCAATCAGCTGCTGGTGTTGTATGTTCTGGCCGTTTATCTGGGCGGGCATTTTTCCGGGAAAAAGATAAAGGCCGTTTCAAAGGCGCATCTCAAAAAATACCGGGATAATATTTATCGGATCCCCGGGCTGATAAAAACCACGCTCAAAAGCGCAAAGGGGCCTGTCAGACGGGCCGGCCTGGACCTCTTCCTCGAACCGAGCATGCATATATTGGCCACCGGGATGCAGGGGATAGCGAGGGAAGGGGCCTTGAAGGTGCGCGAAGTGGTTCTAAATCACACTGAGGGATTCGAAGCTCCCGAATTTAAGCACGGGCCCAATACTATTCTTGGCGTTAATACCATCTTCGGAATGGAAGGCGTGGGCGGACTTGTTAATAAATTTTCCGACACGATCAAGTACGCCTTGGATAAACGGTCCGGGAAGACCCTGTCTGAAGAAAGTCTTTACAATGTTTTCCATGCGGTATCTAACTACGCGTTCTTTAACCTCAAACCCAAAGGCCTTTCCAGGGACGAGTCGGAAATATTCGCCGGCATTTTCAAGGAGCATAATTTTTTTGAAAGCATGTATACGAACTATCCCCTTGTTTTCGTGACCGGACCTAATTCCAGAGACGTTAACCTGACCATTTCCCAGATCAATACGCACAAGATCCGCGGCGCGAACGTTTATGTGATCGCCGAGGAGAACAGCGCCCTGCGCGACGCCGCCGCGAAAAGCGTTCCATCCATGTATTCAAAGACTTATAGATCGGGCTATATCGTTCTTCCTAAAACGGGCGATGACCTGCTGGCTTTTTTCACAAGTTCGGTAGTGCTGCAGCTTTTGGCGCTTGATATGAGCGTAAGGAAAATGGGTTTTCTTGACAGGCTCGACATAATGGACCACGGCGTTCATCCCGATTCGCCGAAAAATGTCAGTAAATCTATAACAGTTGATTAAACCTGAAAACCCGCCTTTCAGGACTACTCGTACCTCAGCGCTTCTATGGGGTCGAGCATGGCGGCGCGAAGCGCCGGCCAGAAGCCGAAGCTTACTCCGATAATGGTGGAAAAACCGAAAGCGAATGAAATGGTTCCAAGCCCCAGCGCCGGCGGCACTTTTATAAAAAAGTAAGCCGCCCAGCCCAGGCCGAATCCCAGGCCCACGCCCAACGCCCCGCCTATCAGGCAAAGCGCGACGGCCTCTATCAGGAACTGGCTTAAAATATCCGAGTTCTTGGCGCCAAGGGCTTTGCGCAGTCCTATTTCACGGGTGCGCTCCGTAACGCTGACAAGCATAATGTTCATGATCCCTATGCCGCCCACCAGAAGCGAAATTCCCGCTATCGCATAGACTACCAGTGAAAGTTTCCCCATGCCTTCTTTGAACATTTTTATCTGGGCGTCAAAAGTTTTGACTTCAAAGTCGTCATCTTTGTCTTCGCGCAGGGAGTGCGCTCTGCGCAGGGCCAGGATTATCTGTTTACGCGTTTCCGGAGCGTCGGCGGGGGTCTGGGCGGCCACTTCAATATAATCCAGGCGGGTAGAACCGAACATGCGCTTGGATGCGGTGTTGATGGGGACATAGGCCGTAGGTCTGCCTCCAAAGATCTGCTGCGCTTTTTCGTCCTCCGTGACCCCGACCACCGTGAAGGTGATGTCCTTAAGGCGTATTTCATTGCTGACCGCCGGTTCCGAGCCGTACATTTTTTTAGCCAGAGTCTGATTTATAACCGCTACGCGCGCGCGGCTCAGGTTCTCGGCAGGGGTGAAGAAGCGGCCTTCCACGCTGCGGTTGTTAAAAAACTTTTTATTGGATTTCTGGGTTTCGAGAGTGAAGCCTTCGCTGCTTTGGATATTGGCGTCCACGTGCTTATTGCCTACCGAGGCCTGGGCGCTGCCCTGCACTATGGGCGTTATCTTTTCCGCCAGCGGCACGCCGGACCTTATCGCTTCCACGTCTCCGTGTGTAAGGCGCCGGCTTGCCTTAAGATGTTCCTGACGCGGCATGACATAGACTTTTTTGGCGTCATCCTCTGTGCTGTTGCTTAACAGGCTTTTCATAAAGCCTTCGCTTATGGTCATAAGCGCTATGATGGAGCCTACGCCTATAAAGATGCCCAGTATGGTTAGGGCGCTGCGCATCTTGTGGTTCCAGATGGCCTTGAAGGCCACTCTAAGCTGTTCTAATATCTCCGACGGAGTAAATCCGAGCCTGGCATCGGGTAGAGCGGTTGAACGCCTGCCGGGCTTGCCGGGAGGCGGGGTGAAACAGGGCGCCGGGACGCGGATCTCGTCGGAAACTATCTCTCCGTCTTTCAGGCGCACCACGCGGCGGGTCTGCGCGCAGACCTCTTCGTCATGGGTGACTATCACCACGGTAAGACCGCGGTCATTAAGATCTTTTATTACCCGCATTACTTCCTGGCGGCTTTTGGCGTCCAGGTTCCCTGTTGGTTCGTCGGCCAGCAGCACAAGAGGATCGTTTACGAGCGCGCGGGCCACAGCCACGCGCTGGCACTGCCCGCCGGAAAGCTCGTTGGACTTGTGATTCACCCGGTCGTCCAGTCCCACAAGCCGCAGGCACTCCAGGGCTTTTCGCGAATCTGTGCCGAGGCCGCTGTAAACCATGGGCAAAAGAACATTATCTTTTGCCGTCGTTCTTTTAAGCAGATGGAAAGACTGGAAGATGAAGCCTACCATCCGGCTGCGGATGGCGGCCAGCCGGCCTTCGCTGAGGCTGGCCGTAGGGTGTCCGGCGAAATAATATTCCCCGGAATCCAGCCGGTCCAGGAACCCCATTATGTGCATTAAAGTCGATTTGCCCGATCCTGATGGGCCGACCAGAGACACCAGTTCTCCGGCTTTTATCTTGAGGGAAACTTCTTTAAGCGCTTCAACCTTAAATGAACCGGTAATATAGGTTTTGGAAACTTTGCGTATGTCTATTAATGTTTCCATGTTAATTTGCGTTTATCTCCATATTGGAGCGCTCTTTGGCTATTCCGGTTGAGTAGTAAACCGTATCGTTCTCGCTGACGCCCGATAGAAGTTCTATGGTCTTGTCGTTCGTGGCACCGACTTCCACTTTTTTAGAGATCGTTTTCTCACCTTTTGCGTCCTTAATAGTGACAAAAGCGTCCCCGTCTTTGTAAGAGATGGCTTTTTTCGGCAGGTTGAGGGCTTTTGACTTTATGTCGGTGATTATGCGCACGTCGGTAGTCATGCCGGACCGCAGGACCGGGATCTGCCTTGAGGGCAGGATTTTGACCTCGTATACCGTCACCCCTTCCTTGAGGGTGGACTCCCTTGCGATGGAAAGCACGTTGCCTTCGTATTTATCTTTTGGAAAAGAATCGAGATAGAACTCGGCCTTTTGGCTCTCTTTTACGCTGCCGATGTCGGTTTCGTCCACGTAGGTCTTTATAATAAGGCGGTCCGAGAGGATCGCTATTTCCTTGCCCGCATTGACGGATTGGCCGGCTTCCACGGCGCGTTTGACGATCATGCCTTCGATGGGGGAAACTACGGGCGTAAGATTATAGGCTTCTTCCACCATTTTCTTTTCTTCAGGAGTGGAGTCTTTCATCTTGAGGGAATCCAGCAGGGCGGTGCGTTCGCTTGAACTTATCCAGGCCAGGATCTGGCCTTTTTTCATAATGTCGCCTTCGCGGAACAGCACTTCTTCGGCCCGGCCGTTTACGGAGGGGGTTACTAATACCCGGTTCTCCGGTTCGACTACGCCTATGGCCTGGGTCTTTATGATGAAAAGGCCTTTTGAGACCCGGACCGGGGAAAGGTCGGCCATCTTTTTCAGCTCATTCTTGGCCTTTACTCTTTTGATGCCGGCGCAACTGCCGCCGATAAGGATGAGGACGATTATGCCGAATATGAATTTCTTTGTTCTAAAAAAACTTTTTTTCATTTAAGGCTCCTAACCTATTCTCCCAGTGAATTTATGAAAGCCGCGTGGGCGATGCTTAGGTCCCGTTTGGCGGATAAAAGCTGGTTTTCGGCGCTGATGAGCTGGTCTTCGACATTGCGCCACTCAAAATAAGAGGCCTGGCCGGACAGGTATTGCTTGCGCAGCATCCACGATCTGGCGTTGGCCGCCTCAAGCGAGATCCTGACCACGTCCATGTAAGACCAGGCCTGGCGCCAGGCAAGAAACGCGTCCTCGGAGTTAAGAAATACTTCATCCCGGCTGTTTTTCAGCGAGGCTTCGGCGCGGGCTTTGTCGGCTTTCGAAGACGCCAGGTCGGCCGAAAGTTTGCCGCTGGTGAAAAGAGGCAATGAAAGGCTGGCGCCAGCGGACCAGCTCTTGGCTTTATCGGGCCAATCGGAGCCGGACCAGCTGTACTTGCCGTTGATGCCGGCCTCCGGCAGGAATCCGCTGACGGAACGGTCTACGGCGGCCCTGGCGGAGTCCAGCGAGGCGCGGGTGGAACGGAGCGAAGGGTGAAGTTCAAGGATTTTTGAGAAAGAGTCAAAGTCTTCGGGGGGGGCGGGGGGCTCAGCCAAAGCCTCCACCATGGTTCTTTCCGCAGGTGAACGGACCAGAAGGCGGTTTAATCTGCGTTCCAGAAGGCGCAGGTTCTTTTTGTAGTCCTCGTGCTGCCACTTTGAAGTAGTATGTGCGGACTGGGTTTCCAGGAGGGCCGCTTTGTTTTCGCGGCCGGCCTCATATTTTATGCGGATTATCTCAACGTTTTCGGCGCGGCGTTTTATTATTTCGCCTGAAAGTTTTAGGATCTCCCGCGCTTTTATGAGGTCGGAGAAAACGGTTTTGAGGTCAAGGAGCAGATTGGCCCTGATCCGGTCGTAGTCGGCCTCGGCTTTGCGGTAAGCGGCTCTGGCGGAGCGTATGGCGGCCGGCAGGGCCGGGGAAAAAAGAGGCTGGGCGGCGGAAAAACCGTATGAATAAGATTCCTCTGAGGGTGCCGGTTCGCTGCCCAGCCGGTTATAGGCGGCGTTAGCCGATACCTGGGGGAAAAGGCCTGATTTATTATACGCGATCCGGCTTCTGGCCGCGTCCATGGAACGGGCGGCGGCTAAGGCCTGCGGATTATTCCGGAGCATCAGTTTTGACGCCTCATCGAAGGAGAGCGGGGGTTGTTCCTGTGCCGATACCGCGGATGAAACGGCCAGGATAACGAAAATGAAAAGGAAAAAAGATTTTATGGCGGTATTGCGCAATGTTCTCTCCATAAATACCAATTATCGGGGAATAATATAGTTTAGCCTGAAACGGACAGCGCGATAAGTGTCTTAAGGCCCAGAAACTTTTAGGAAAAAGGGCAGAAAATTATGGGCATCTAGGGCAAAAAACTTGTACGACTCTCACCCCATTTGGGGCTGCCTTTGTTGAGTTTGTGAAATAATATATAGGTTATTGCCCAAGTATCCGCAACTGTGATATTATGTACACAGATTGACTTTCAGCGGCTGTTCCCTGAATGGAGGCCAAAAATGTTAAAGGTAGGTTTGATCGGCGCTGGCTTTATAGGCAATTTGCACGCTAACGACTGGCAGGCGGTTAAGGGCGCGAAACTTGTAACTGTCGCTGATATTAGTCATGACAAGGCCAAAAGACTGGCCGGCAAATTTAATTTACGTTGGACCGATAACGGGGAAGCTGTTGTCGGTGATGATGAAATTGATATCGTGGATGTTTGTTTGCCGACCATGCTTCATAAGGAATATGTCCTGAAAGCGGCAAAGAATAAAAAACATGTATTCTGCGAAAAACCCATCGCCAGAAATTTAGCCGACGCCGGGAGCATGGTTCAGGCCTGCAAAAAAGCGAATGTGAAATTAATGATCGGACATGTGGTCAGATTTTTCCATGAATTTGTCAAAATCAAAGAGCAGATCGAGGGCGGCGCTGTCGGCAGGGTTGGCGTGGTCAGGACATCGCGCTGCGTAGGTTTTCCTCGGTTTTCTCCGGAGAGTACGGCCTGGTATTCCGACTTTGATAAAAGCGGCGGCGTAGCGCTGGATCTGATCGCGCATGACTTTGACTGGCTGAGATGGTGCTTTGGCGAGGTGGAAAGGGTGTACGGCCGCGGGCTGGCTCATAAGCTTAAAGACCACATTGATTATGCGCTTGTAACTTTGCGTTTTAAAAACGGAGTTATTGCGCACACCGAGGGTTCCTGGGCTGAACCGGGGGGATTCAAGACCGCGGTGGAAATAGCCGGAGACAAAGGCCTGATTGATTTTAAGAGTGACGAGGCAAAACCGATACATGCATGGATGAAGCGGGCTGAGGGCGGTAATTCCGCTCCGGAAACGGCGGCCCCGATTCTTACAAGCCCCTACACGCTGGAGCTGCAGGAATTTGTAAACAGCATTGTTGAAAACAGGGCGCCCAGTCCTTCGCCTGAAGATTCTATAAAAAGCTTAAAAGTGGCATTGGCCGCGCTGGAATCTATTAAGACCGGTGAGGTGATAACACTATGATTAAAATCGGAATACTTAGTTTTGCGCACATGCATGTGTGGAGCTATGCGACGTGTTTAAAGAAACTGGGCGCGCAAATTACGGGAGTGTACGATGATGATAAAATGCGCGGCAAAAAAGGAGCCGGGCAGTTCGAGGCTAAATATTTTGCCGACTATAAAAAACTTTTATCAACGGACATTCAGGCCGTGGTGGTAGGCTCGGAAAATAGCCGTCATAAAGAACTTACCGTGGCCGCCGCCCGGGCCGGCAAGCATGTTCTGTGTGAAAAACCCATGGCCACCAGTATTGAAGACGCCCGGGAGATGATACGCGCATGCGAAGAGAATAATGTCAAATTGCAGATCGCATTTCCCTGCCGGTATTCTCCGGCGGCGCGCTGCGTAAAGCAAATGCTGGCGGATAATAAGCTCGGTAAAATTCTGGCTATCAAAGGGACAAACCACGGCAGGATGCCCGGAGGCTGGTTTGTTGAAAAAGGGAAATCCGGAGGCGGCGCGGTGATCGACCACACAGTGCATGTGACGGACTTGATGCGCTGGATGCTGGGCAAAGAGGTAAAAAGGGTGTACGCTGAAATAGATACAAGGTTTCATAAACTAAAAATAGACGATTGCGCGATGATAACCATGGATTTCGACGGCGGGATTTTCGCCACATTGGATCCTTCCTGGTCGCGGCCGAACAAATCCTATCCCTTCTGGGGGGATGTCACCATGAAGTTTATCGGTACGAACGGAACTCTTGATCTGGACCTGTTCAACCAGAAAACAACGCTCTATAACGAGGAGCAGTTGAAAGCCGCCTGGACATACTGGGGAGATAATATCGATTTCGGTTTGGTGAAAAGTTTTCTGGACAGCATTACCGATAATACGCCGTCGCCGGTGTCCGGGTATGACGGATTAAAAGCGCTGGAAGTGGCTGTAGCGGCGTACAGATCCGCGAAAATAAAAAAACCTGTGGAGGTGCCGTTTAAATGAACCTGGTCCCAATTGATTGGATAGTAATTGTAGGATATCTGGCATTCTGTCTGTGGGTCGGCTATCGGTTCTCCAATAGGGCATCCAAGGACATGGAATCCTATTTCCTTTCCGGCCGCGACCTTCCCTGGTGGATACTCGGCACCTCCATGGTGGCCACCACATTCGCTTCGGACACCCCGCTCGCCATTACGGAATTTATAAGAGACGGAGGCATATGGAAGAATTGGTTCTGGTGGTCTCTGGCTATGGGGTCGGGACTTTCCATTTTTCTGTTCGCGCCGTTATGGCGGAGAGTGGGGGTGCTTACCGATAATGAATTGATCGAAGTACGATATGAAGGCAAATCAGCCGCGTTCCTGCGCTGTTTTAAGGCCCTTTACTTTTCCATACTTTATAATGTGATAGTGATGGGTTGGGTTATAAAAGGAATGGTAACTGTGATCTCAATTACGCTAGGGGTGCCTGAGATTCCGACCATCATAGTGTGCCTTATTGTCACCCTTTTTTATACGATCACATCGGGACTATGGGGTGTTGTGATCACCGATGTTTTACAGTTCGGCGTAGCGATGGCGGGTTCCATCTTTATGGCTGTTTTCGCGGTGTCGTCGCTTGGCGGCATGTCCGCGCTTTTGGGCAAGCTCTCTCAAATGCCGGGATTCCATCCGGGAACATTGAGTTTTCTGCCCCCCGTAGATTTAAGTTCCATAAAGACGCCTTTCTCAACGGTGATGATCTATGCCTTGGTTATATGGTGGTCCAGCAACGGCTCGGATGGTGGAGGCTATATAATCCAAAGGATGATGGCCGCGAAAAATGAAAAACATGCCACAGTCGGTACTCTTTGGTTTGCCGTATGGCATTACGCTTTGCGGGTATGGCCGTGGATCGTGGTCGGTATGGTTTCCATGGTAATGTTCCCCGATCTTTCGGCTCATGAATTCAAGGATAAGGCCGGATATCCAATGGTGATGCGGGCTGTTCTTCCCGCGGGACTTATGGGCATTATGGTGGCCTATTTCCTTGGCGCATTCATGTCAACAATAGACACTCACACGAACTGGGGGGCTTCGTACATTATAAATGATATCTATAAACGGTTTATCAAGCCGCAAGCCTCTGACAGCCATTACGTATTAGTGTCCCGGATTGCAAGCGTTAGTATTATGGCCATTGCCGGGTACGTGGCATTTACATGGATAGATTCCATTTCGGAAACCTGGCAGTTTGTGTATCTTATGGGGTCCGGAATCGGTTTGGTGCTTATTTCCCGCTGGTTCTGGTGGCGCGTGAACGCTTACTCGGAGATAGCGGCTCTGACATCCTCCCTTCTTTTGACAGTGGGTTGGGTTGTTCTGGCGAAGCTGCTGCCGGATGTTCAATTCCTTGGCTATCCGCTTGGTCTGGTGCCGTTGCATGTGAAGGTTCTCGTAGTGGTTCCGGCTTCAATAATAGTATGGCTTACGGTGACCTTTATTACCAAGCCGGTGTCAAAAGAAAAATTGGCGATTTTCTACGAGAGGGCCCGTCCAGGAGGTTGGTGGAGCCCTGTGATCGGAGATAAACATTACGATGGCGAGGTCCTCTGCTTTAATTTCTTCGTGAAGTGGCTGGCGGCCCTTTTTATCATATTCGGGATATTATTCGGGCTCGGGCATATGATCTTTTTGCGATGGGCATGGGGATTTGGACTTCTGGCATTGGCGGCAGCCGGATGCTGGATACTTTACAAACTTGATATTTTGAACCTTGAAGACGCTTAGGGGTATTTTCCGCGTTAAATGTTCCCTGGGTTGATATGCCGGTTGAGTCTCGGTCGTGTGTTTTTTTGAAATAGGAGCCAAAATGCTTAAAGTGGGTATGATAGGCGCGGGATGCATAGGAAGCCTGCACAGCGCTAACTGGCAGGCTGTTAAAGGCGTCAAACTTGCAACCATAGCGGACATCAATTCCGATAAAGCAAGAACCCTGGCAGGAAAGCTGGGTTTGCGCTGGACGGATGATGTGAACTCCGTTTTCCGGGACAAGAGCATTGATATCGTGGATATCTGCCTGCCTACCGTTTTTCATAAAGAATATGTTCTGAAGGCGGCGAAGAATAAAAAGCATGTCTTTTGTGAAAAGCCCATCGCCAGAAATATGGCCGATGCTCGAGCCATGGTTGATGCATGTAAAAAAGCGGATATTAAATTCATGGTCGGACATGTCGTCAGATTCTTTCGGGAATTTATCAAAATCAAAGAGCAGATTGAAAGCGGAGCTGTCGGCAAAGTCGGTGTGGTCCGGACATCCCGCTGCGTAGGATTTCCGAGATTTTCTCCGGAGAGTACGGCTTGGTATTCAGATTTTGAGAAAAGCGGCGGCGTGGTGCTGGATCTGCTTGCGCATGACTTTGACTGGCTGAGATGGTGCTTTGGCGAAGTTGAAAGAGTGTATGGCCGGGGTCTGGCGCATAAGGCGCTAAAAGAACATATTGACTATGCCCTTGTGACTTTACGGTTCAAAAGCGGCGTTATCGCCCATGCCGAAGGTTCCTGGGCGGAACCCGGGGGCCTTAAGACCGCGGTAGAGGTCGCCGGAGACAAAGGGCTGATCGATTTTAAGAGTGACGGCGCAAAACCGATACATGTATCGATAAAACAGATAGGATCCGAAAGTGCTGCGGTGGAAACGCCGGCCGCAGCGCTTACAAGCCACTTCACGCTGGAACTGCAGGAGTTTGCAGACAGCATCATTGAAAACAGGCTGCCCACTCCTTCGCCTGAAGATTCCATGAAGAGCTTGCAAGTGGCATTGGCCGCGCTGGAATCCGTTAAAACCGGTAAGGTTGTCAGACTGCGTTAATTAACCGGCCTTACATCAACAATAACCGGCAGATGATCCGAAGCGTCTGAAGACATCGTGGAATATGAAATTGCTTTCAGGTCGGGAGAAAGCCAGATAAAGTCTATTCGGTGCTTGCCGAATGTATTGCCTTCGTTTTTCGGGCTGACCTGCTGATAACCGTCATTGAGGAATTCATGCAACTTTGAGAACTCAGGCGATTCAATCCTGGCGTTGAAGTCCCCCGCGATAATAACGCCTTTATACATCCCTTTTAAGCTGTCTATAATGGCATTAACCTGCTGTTCCCTGTCGGACGTAGACAAACCAAGATGAGTAACGATGAAGGCCAGATCAAAGCCGTTATTTAATCTGATGGTGGTTTTCAGCGCGCCGCGGGGCTCCAGTTTGCCGGGCAGGGCGATGTTCCGGTCGGAAATAATAGGGTAGCGGCTTACGACCGCGTTACCATAGCCGAACGGCGCAACTCCAAGATTAGCGCCAAAGGCAAAATTGTACCCGAGCTTTGAGGCAATTTGTTTGACCTGATGCCGGAAATTACTGCGAAAAAAATAGCGATCCACCTCTTGCAGTCCGACTATGTCCGCGTCTGAACGGCGAATAACATCGGCAATGCGTTCAATTGAGATTTTCCCATCCATGCCTTTACAATGGTGAATATTGTAAGTCATCACTTTAAGCGGGGAAACGGCGGCTGATTCTGAATTGCCGGCAGCCGGCATATTTTGTGCCGGTTGCCGCCTCTTCGGAGCTAAAAGTCCTTCACGGATCTTTGGCGATTTTAGCTCAAGAATCTTGTCGGCATTGGACGAGACTGTCGCGCGCGCATTACCGGCGTTGTTTGAGTTTAGGTCAATGGTTCCACCGGCTTTTATGCCGGGTGAGGCCAAAAAGAGCAAAACAACCGCAGAAGAGCTCAGCTTCAATAGTAATTGAATCATCGTTTAATTCTCCCGGTTCGTATCGCCAAAAATTATTCAAACAGAAAAAATGAGATTACCTAAGGCTCCTATACTGCTAAAAATTGCAATCGCAAGTAGGAGGCGGCAACAGGCTACTTCACTAAAAAAGCTTTCAGCTTTTCTATCTCCTGAAGGTACTCGGGGCTCTTTAGAAGCTGTGTGTGGAATTCATCGCCAAAACGCTTTCCGGCCGCGATGTCAGTAGGATAGTGTACCCCGCCAATTACCCTGTCCATAGCTATTCCGTCGGCCACTTGAATAAATTCGTCCTTACGCTCTGGAATGATATCGCCCAGCACTCCGGAATACATTCTTGAGAAGGACGAGTGGCCGCTGGGGTAAGAATAGCCTTTGCTGGTCTTTATACAGGGTTTAGAATCAGGGTAAGAGTTATAAGGCCTTGTCCGCTGATATCTGTTTTTCATCGCGGTGGTGGCCGCTTCCATGTCGGAAGTAATCCGCCTAAAGAACGCTTTTACTTCAGCCGGCATGGGTGAGGGAAAAGGATTTTTTTCCCCCCATAAAGTAGCATAGGTCGCGTCCGCGGTGACAGAAGCCTTGGCGCAATCAGTCTCTGTCCGCTTTTTCTGCCAGTCCAGCACAGTGGCTATATCCGCCTGTTGTTCACTGGAATCCATAGCCGGAGGGGCGGGGAAGCTTGCGGATTTAAATAGTTCCGGGCTTACATAAAATACTTTTGGAGCTACGTGTTCCCCGGTGAGGGTTGACGTGGAGATAGGCCGGGGGGCGCAGGAGCCAAGAGTAATCGCCAAAACAAACAACGCCAAGTGTCTTTTCGTTAGAGTCATAAGATAATTATATGAAATTATTTCTCAAAGTGGCGCTGATCTGAATTCTAATTCCAGCTATTATCCGCCTTTTTTATGGAGGCAGCCAAAATCATAATGTGTCGTCCTATTGGCGGTGTGAATGGAGGTGGGGAAATCAGCCCAGGATCGGTTTCAGGAAACCTTTATGCTTGCGGATGAGCAGGCGGGCTTTTTTTATGTCAATTCCGCGGCGTGCCATTACAATGGCCGTTTTTACGTCATTACCGGTGTTGTCCAGCAGCCGCCGCGCCTCTTCCTGCGGCACTCCGCCCAGGGTGGAGGTTATGCGCTCCGCCCGCAAGGCCAGCTTTTGTGATGTGGTCTTAACATCCACCATCCAGTTGCGGTACACCTTCCCGCTGATGATCATGGCTGAAGTGGTTGCCATGTTGAGCGCCAGTTTGGTGGCGGTGCCCGACTTCATACGCGTGGAGCCGGAGATCGGTTCCGGGCCTACGTCCAGCGCCACGGTGATATCCGCCTCCGGAGTGCGTTCTTTGGGATTGCAGGTTATCAGTACGGTGCGGGCTCCGGCTTTTTTGCCGGCGGCAAGGCCGCCTTTTACATAAGGAGTGACGCCGCTGGCCGCGATGCCGATAACTGCGTCGCCTTTTTTTATCAGTTTTTTTATTTCCTTAAAGCCGTTCTCAAAAATGTCCTCGGCGCCTTCTTTTGAGTGAAAAACGGCCATTTGTCCGCCCGCCATCAGCGCCTGGAACCGTTCCGGCTCCACACCGTAGGTGGGGGGGAGTTCGGCGGCCTCCAGCACTCCCAGCCGTCCGCTGGTTCCGGCGCCTATGAAAAATACGCTGCCGCCGGCCAGATAGACCTTTGAGATAAGGCGTGCCGCTTTTTCTACGCGGGGGATGGATTTCCCGACCGCGCGGTGCACCAGACTGTCCTCGTAATTAAGTTTTTCCAGCACGCGCCGCAAGGGAATGCGATCGAAGTCCCGGGTGCGGGGATTGTTCTGTTCGGTAGGGAGGCGCGAATATTTTTTAAATTTTTCATTCATACGATGTCTCCTCCGATGCGTCCCCGGTAATTTTTGGTCCGCCCTCCTCCGCCGGGGTGGGAGCGTCCGTCTGACCCGCCGTGGAAATGTGTACAACAGCGGGGAGCCGGGGATTTTTGAACCAGTCAAAGATCTTGCGAATATTGTATTTTGTCACCAGTTCCCCGGCGCCGAAGCCGGCCGCCTCTACCATGGTGGTGATGTTTTCTCTGCCGCAGGCCTGCTTGGCTATATCGTTCAAAAGCTGGAGCTCTTTGTATTGTTTGGCGTGGTTGGCTCCGGTAACCAGCAGCAGTGGTCTTTTACCGTAAGCGCGAAGCGGGTTTACCGACAGGACGTCATTAACGTTGAGGACGGGGGAAAAAGCGGCGGTCATGGAGATTTCCGGGTGGATGGCGGCGGCTTTGATGGCCAGATTCGCTCCCAAGATCGAGCCGGCCAGGATTATGTTTTCGTCCGTGACGCTGTTTGTGGACAGGTACGTCAGCGCCGCTTCCACATCGCGTATCATTTTATTGAACTCATTATTTGGGCCGCTGGTTTCGAAAGTTTTATAAGAGGTTGTTGAGCCGGAGGGAGTGAGGAAACTGTTCCCGTGTCCTCTAAGGTCCATTGCGATGTAGCCGTAACCATAGCGCTTGAGGTAGTCGAACCAGAGCTTCCATTCGTTCAGGTCGTTCTTTTGGCTGTGGATGAGGACAAGCGTCGGGGCGCTTTCCGCGGCCCGTAGATAGCGGGCATTCAGGTTCCAGCTGTCGTCCGTGGTTAGAGTTATGCGCTCTTCCACCCGCGGTCCGTCCGAGGGCTGGGCGGCAAGCGTCGCCGTGAGGAATAACGCCGGAATAAAAAAAAGTCGTTTAACTTCCATTAAATTACAAACTCCCGGTTATTCCACCAGTTCTTCTGGTTTGAACCATATCTTAACCTCCCGGTCGGCCTCCATGGCGTTTCCGGAAGCGTGCACGACATTCTCATAATAGCCCGCCTTGCTGTTTATCCGGCCAAAAGCGTTGCGGATGGTTCCCGGGGCGGCGTCCTCCGGACTGGTGGCTCCCACTACGGCGCGTACTCCCTTTATGGCGTTCTCGCCTCTGTAAACCATGGCCAGAACGCGGCGGTTGGAGACGTCGTGATAATCACCCATTATGAATTTTATGAGATTGGGGAAGAATGGCTGACCCTTAAGGAGTGCGTAATGCTCGTGCGCGAGTTTCTCGGTAACCGAAACGACCTTGGCTCCGATAAGTTCAAAACCCGCGTTCTCCAGGCGGTCTATGGCAAGTCCGGCAAGCCGTCGTTTCATGCCGTCCGGCTTTATAACTACAAGGGTTTTTTCTATTGGCATCGTGGCTCCTTGGAACAGGATGACGCTTGTAAAGGCTTACGTATGCGACAATTGGGATGACTGGGCAGTGCGATGGAACCGCAGCTATGCTGTTGAAATCGAAAGGAAAGATAGCGGCCGGTTCAATCGGCGCCGGATTCCCGCGCTGCCCCAGCTGTCATGCTAATCGGTATTCTACTCTTTTAATAAGCAAGTTGAAAACCCGTAAAAAAATTCTATTAAATTAATCCCAATAATGCCATGCGCCGGACTTGTGTTATCTCGTGTGAATCTTGTAAAATCATCCATGTCACTTTCGGGAAGCGGTTACGGTTTAGGTCTTAAATATAAGCGTCGTGCGGGTCAGGGCATGGGAGAATTATGTCTAAAGTAATGGTGGTTGACGACGAGAAAGATGTGGTGTATTTGATAAAGGTGCTGATGGAACGCGAGCAGTTGGAAGTAATGGAAGCTTATAACGGGCTAGAAGCCTATAACAAGTTGACAGGTCCCGCGGAAGGCAGGATTATTCCGGACGCCATCATCCTGGACATTATGATGCCGGAGATGGATGGTTACACCTTCCAGTCCAAACTTCAGGAAATAGATTACCTTAGTAAGATCCCCATCATTATTCTGACCGCCAAAGGCCAGATGAAAGACCTTTTCGAGTTGTCCTCCAATATCTTCGCTTTCGTGGAAAAACCGTTCGAGCCCAAGAACCTGGTCAAGATCGTGAAGGACGCGCTGGCGTCAAAGAAATGAGCCAAAATTCACTAACCGAAATCATAAGCAATAATTACGCCAAGATCAAAAATCTCAGGGATAACGGTATCGACCCGTTCCCGCACCGCTTCGCTGTAACCCATAAAATAGCCGAGGCGCGCAAGTTTCCCGCCGAAACGCCTGTGGTATGCGCCGGACGCCTTATGCTCATGCGCGTTATGGGCAAGGCCACCTTCGCTCATATCAAGGATGGTACCGGCAAGATCCAGATCTATGTCAAAAAGGACGCCGTGGGTGAAGCGGCCTATGAGATTTTCAAGAAAAACAATAACGTGGGCGATTTCCTGGGCGTGGAGGGGAAGCTTTTTCTCACGCATACCAACGAACTTACCATAAATGTTGAGAAGATCACTATTCTGTCCAAGGCCGTGCGCCCGCTTCCTGAAAAATGGCATGGCCTGACCGACCCTGAAACGCGCTATCGTGAGCGCTATCTGGACCTTATCTCCAACGAAGATGTCCGGAACATCTTTATCAAGAGGGCACAGATAATTTCCACAATCCGGCGCGTGTTGGACGGAGACGGCTACCTGGAAGTGGAAACCCCCGTGCTGCTCGCCCAGGCCGGAGGCGCTTCGGCCCGGCCGTTCATAACATTTCATAATATGTACAAGAGCGAGCTTTACATGCGCATCGCCACCGAGTTGCCGCTTAAAAAACTGGTCATCGGCGGCTACGACGGTGTTTATGAGATAGGTCGGATATTCCGCAATGAGGGGATAGACACGCGTCACAACCCGGAATTCACCACGCTTGAAGCGTACAGGGCCTACACCGACTATAACGGCATGGCTCAACTGGTGGAACAGATCTTTTTAAACTGCGCCGAGCTGATGGGCGTTGAAACCATAGATTATAACGGGATGAAAATAAATATTAAACCCCCGTTCACCCGGGTGTCGCTGCCGGAAGCCTGGAAAGCCAAGACCGGATCGGACATCCATGAGATCCTGTCGGGCAAGGCCTTCAACCGTACCGGTCTGTGCAGCCTTGCCGCCAGGCTTCATATCGAGCATGGCGAAGACACGCCTTCCGCAAAGATCTTTGAGCGCATTTTCGACGAGCATATCCAGGCCGGCCTGGAACAGCCCACGTTCGTCATGGATTACCCGACCGCCATCACGCCGCTGGCCAAGTGCAAGGCGGGTGACGAATCCATAGTGGAACGCTTTGAATTCTTCGCCGGCCATGAGGAAGTGGCCAACGCCTATACCGAGCTCAATGACCCTGAGGACCAGAAGGGGCGCCTGCTGGAGCAGCTCCGCCAGCGCGACGAGGAAAAAAACTCCGAGGCCGATATCCTTGATGAGAGTTTTATAGAGGCCATGGAATACGGCATGCCGCCTATGGGCGGTATAGGGATAGGAATAGACCGCCTGACCATGCTGTTTTCCGGCAAACCTTCCATCCGGGAAGTCATACTTTTCCCTCTCCTAAAGCCTACCGCTCCGCAGCAGTAGCCTAGTTGTTGCGTGTTAGCGTTGCGGTGTTAAGGCATTAAATAACTTAGCACAGCGCTCTTATGTCCGTCGAATTTTTTATAGCCTACCGATATTTAAAAGCCAAGAGAAAAGGCCTTTTCTCCATGGTCACTACCGTTATCGGTATAGCCGGGGTGGCTTTGGGAGTAGCCGCCCTTATCGTGACGCTGTCCATTATGAACGGTTTCCAGTCCGATATAAGGAAAAAGATCATAGACGCCCAGGCCCACGTCAATGTTTACGGTCCCGTCCGGGCGGAAGATCTACCCGCCTTCAAGGCACGTCTTGAGCGCTCTCCGCACCTTGCCGCCTACTCTCCTTTCGTTATGGGGCAGGGTATTCTCACGTTTGACGGTAGATCGACCGGTATCGTATTGAAAGGGCTGGACCCGGAAAAAGAATTTAAAACCAACAACCTTAAAAGCGCACTGATAGGGGGATCATGGGACGCCGTAAACTCCGTTCCGGCGCCCGGACAGCCGCCGGCCATTTTGCTAGGAGAGGAACTGGCAAAGAGCCTGGGTGTCTGGACGGGGGATGACGTTATTCTGATTTCTCCTAAAGGCGCCTCCGCGGTCATGGGAATAATGCCCAAGATGAAGAAATTTAAGGTGGCGGGGCTTATCCGCACCGGCTATTTTGAATTCGACAATACCATGTCCTATTGCGGGCTTCAGGCCGCTTCGGATTTTTTCGGTCTGGCCGGCGGGGTGAACGGCGCGGGTATAAAGCTGGATGATATAAACCGTGCGGGGGAGAGCGCCGGATTCCTGAAAAAAGAACTGGGCTTTGCTTACTCGGTTAAGACTTACGCGGATATGAACCGCACACTTTTTGCGGCGTTGAAATTGGAAAAGTTCGTCATGTCGCTGGTGCTGGCCCTTATTATCCTGGTGGCCACGTTCAACATCGCCTCCAATCTCCTGATGATGAGCGTGGAGAAGCTTCGCGACATAGGCGTTCTGCGTTCTATGGGGGCGGGGCCGGGTTTGGTTCGCAGGATCTTTTTCTGGGAGGGCAACCTTATAGCTTTGAGCGGTATTACGCTGGGAGTGCTGCTTGGCGCCGGTATTTCTTTATTCATTTCCGTTTACCCGGTGCTGGAACTGCCCTCGGACATCTATTACATCTCTAAGGTGCCGGTGGAATTGAGATTACGGGACTTGTTCGGCACGGTGGCGGTGACCTATTTTCTGTGTATGCTGAGCACTATTTACCCAGCCCTGCGCGCCTCAAAAATAAGCCCCGTGGACGCCATACGCTATGGATAAGATTATAAAGGGCGAGGGCCAGATCGTGAAAGTAGAGGACTTGAGCAAGACGTACACGCAGGGCCATGAGCAGATCCTGGTGCTGGAAAATGTTAATTTTGAAATAAAAGCCGGTGAATTTGTCGCCATGCTTGGTCCGTCCGGATCCGGTAAATCCACTTTTTTAAATCTCATCGGTCTCCTGGACGATTGCTATAGCGGGGCCATAACGCTTTTCGGATTCCCGCTGGAAACCCTGAGCGAGACTAAAAAAGCGGAGCTCCGGCGCAAGCACGTCGGTTTCGTGTTCCAGTTCGACTCTCTGCTGCCGGAATTTACGGTGTTGGAGAATGTGGATATGCCCGCCAGGATCATAGGCAAAGGCGATCCGGGAGCTGCGCTTGCGCTTTTAAGGCGTTTCGGCCTGGAAGCTATAGCGCAGAAGTTCCCTATGGATATTTCCGGAGGCGAGAAGCAGCGTTCTGCCATCTTGCGCGCCCTGCGCAATAAACCCGGCCTGGTGATAGCCGACGAACCCACCGGCAACCTGGACAAGCATAACGCCAGGATAGTTTTGGAAGATCTTAAAAAAGTGAACGCGAACGGCGCCGCCGTTTTAATGGTCACTCATAATGAGGACGCGGCCGCCTATGCCGATCGGATATTGCACCTCTCAGGCGGGAAGCTGGTGGAAACAAGCCGTCCCGGGTGATAAAATAAATAAAGGAGTCTTATGAGAAAGAATTTTCCGGCAATACTTTGCGCGCTGCTTCTGGCCGGCGCTGTTCCCGTATCTTTTGCGGCTGCGGACGGGTCCGTTATGCTGCAGGGGTTTTATTGGACCTCTTCCAAGACTCCTTGCTGGTGGGATGTGGTGCGAAAAAATTCGGGTGTAATTTCCAGGGCCGGGTTTGATTTTATCTGGTTGCCGCCATCCTCGGATTCGGCTTCGGATGAGGGCTATATGCCCAGGCGAATAAATATACAGGATTCAAAATACGGCACGGCCGCACAGCTCAAGGACCTGATAAAAGAACTGCACGGCAAGGGAGTTAAAGCGCTGGCCGACGTTGTCCTGAACCACCGCGTAGGATATAAAGACTGGGCCGATTTCACCGGCCCGGCATGGGGTCCCGAGACCATCACTTCCGACGACGAATGGGGCAGGGGGATGGGTGCGAAGGATACCGGCAAATCCGCCGCGTTCGCCCGGGACCTGGACCATACCAATCCGGTCGTCCAGAGCGGATTTATGGAGTGGATGGGATGGCTGCGTTCCGATATCGGCTACGACGGCTGGCGTTATGATTTTGCCCGGGGGTTCGATGCGAAGTACCTGCTTATGTATAACCGGGGCAATCCGCCTGTTTTCGCGGTGACGGAGATCTGGGACGATCTGGACCTTAAGGAGCCGGACGCGCACAGGCAGGCCCTCAAGGCCTGGCTGGATTCTGTGAATGGTGAAATAAAGGTTTTTGATTTTACCACCAAAGGCCTGCTCCAGCAGGCCGCGGGAGAAGAAGAATACTGGCGCCTGGCCGATTCAAGCGGCAATCCTTCCGGACTTATTGGCGTCAGGCCTGCCGATGCCGTGACTTTTGTGGATAACCACGACACTGTTCCACGGGGCGACGGCGAGAAGCGCTGGCCTTTTCCGCCGGAGAAGATCATGCAGGGGTACGCGTATATTCTTACCCATCCCGGAGTGCCCTGCGTTTTCTGGCCGGATTTCTTCAACCCGGTCCATAAGGCGGAAATAAGCAGGCTTATGAAACTCCGCAAGGCTTCCGGGATAGATTCCGTGAGCGCCGTTTCCATAGTTAAGGCCGAAAAAGGTCTATACGCCGCCATAGTCGGCGCTAAATTGGCGCTGAGGCTTGGTTTAAAGGCTTCGTGGGAACCGGGCCCCGGTTGGAAAGCCGCCGCCGAAGGCGCGGGTTATAAAGTGTGGAAAAAAGCGGAGTAACAGTCTGCTGAAAAACCCTGCTCGGAGGTGTTTTCAGCGGATTTTGAAGTTTTCTTTTCCTTGCTTTACTCCCGGTTTATATATTTAAATATCCGGATATTATGTATAAAAAGCATTGGTCTCTTCAGAAACTGCCTTTTGAGAACACTCCCGATACGGAATTTTTCTTTGAGTCGGATAAGCATCAGGAAGCTTTCTCCAGGCTTTCCTATGTCGTGGATGAAAAAAAATCCTGCGCCGTCATCACCGGGGCTTACGGCACCGGCAAGACCCTTATTCTTAAGGCCCTGGAACGTGAATTTAGAAAAAAGGGCTATATGTTCTCCCTTGTTAACAATCCCAGACTTGATGATCTGGGGCTTCTAAAGATGATACTGCACAATTTTACCGGCCATAATGTGCCCGAGCGCAAGGAAGACGTGCTCATGGGGCTAGAGAAAATTATGCGCGACACGTATCAGGACGGTAAGCACGTGGTGGTGGTCATAGACGAAGCCCAGCTTATTGAGGACGCCTATGTCTTCGAAGAATTGCGTCTGTTGCTGAATTTTCAGACGGAGACCAGATTCCTGGTTACGCTGTTGTTGAGCGGCCAGCCTGAGCTTAAGGGTAAATTGGATTCTAATAAACAGTTCAGCCAGCGCATAGTGCTGAGTTATAACCTGGAACCTCTGAGTTTCGGGGAAACGGAAAAATATATAGAGCACCGCCTTAAAATTTCCGGCCTGGCGGAAAATATCTTTAACGAGGCGGCGTTGGAACTGCTGTATAAGCGTTCAGGCGGCATACCGCGTTGGATAAATAATATCGCCAATATGAGCATGCTTACGGCTTTTTCAAAGGGAGAGAAATCCATCGGTTCGGAAATCGTGGCGGAGGCGATAGAGAGCAGTAAGTAAAAAAGCCGCAGGCAAACAGGCGGCGGGCGGTTTCTGTCCGACGGCGAGCTGGAATCCGAAACCTTGGAAGCAAGATTTATGGTCCTAAGGAGAGTCGTATGAATATCTTGGGAATAGGAGCGCACCCGGACGACCTGGAATTCGGTTGCGGCGGCATGTTGCATAAGCTGTCTAAAAAAGGCCACAGGTTGAACATGCTGGTGATGACCGGCGGCGGCGTTGGCGGCGACGCTGAAGTCCGCAAATTGGAGCAGGAGGCGTCCGCGAAGCTCCTGAAAGCCCGCCTTTTCTGGGGTGGTTTTATGGATACCGAAGTGCTTATGTGCAGGGAACTGATCCAGACGGTTGAACGCCACATCGGATCCTTGAAGCCGGACCTTATTTTCGTGAATTACGACGACGACACACACCAGGACCACCGCAACGTGGCTAAGGCGGTTATCACCGCCGCCCGCTATACTAAGAACCTTATTTTTTATGAAGTGCCGACTACCCTGAATTTCGTCCCCACGGCCTTCTCGGATATCGGCGCCGTTATTGATGATAAGGTCCAGCTTCTAAAATGCCACCGGTCCCAGGTCTATAAGACCAGGGTTAAAAATCTGTCCATCATAGAGACAGCCAGGAGTACCGCCGTCTTCAGGGGGTATCAGGGCCGCGTGAAGTACGCCGAAGGTTTCGCGCCGCAGCGGCTGCTTCTGGATCTGGTGTTCGGAATCAGTAAATAAATGATCAACAAAGCGAAGTTCGTCCCTCTTATAGGGCTGGCCGCGCTCCTGCTGCTGCTTCCGGCAGGCGGATTTTCCGCCTGGACGTGGGTGGAGGGGTTACGCTGGCTTTATCTCTTCCTAATAGCTTTTCTGGCCTGCCTGGTGCTTTCTCCCGTCAGCGTGTGGCTGGCCTGGCGCATAGGCGCCGTTGATCTGCCCGCTCCGCGCAAGGTTCACTTCAGCCCGATCCCACGCATAGGCGGGCTGGCAGTTTATGCCGCCTTCATGCTGACGATCCTTCGCAATCTTCAGTTTAACGTGGAGGTCTGGGGTATAATGCTGGGCGGCAGCATTATATTCGTCCTGGGTTTTATGGACGACTGGAAACAGCTTTCCGCCTGCTCCAGGCTCTTCTGGCAGGTCATTGCGGCGCTGACCGTGACGCTGTTCGGATTGCATCTGACCTTTCTCCTTAAGCTGCCTTTCGGTTATTCCTTAACTATCCTGCTTTCCGTGATCTGGCTGGTCGGCATAACCAACGCTTTTAATTTTATGGACGGCATCGACGGTCTGGCTTCTAGCATGGGCGCCGTGTGCGCGCTGTTATTTCTTGGCCTGGGCTGGAGGTCCAACCAATACCCGTTGTCTTTCCTTTCCGCCGCGCTGGCTGGTTCCTGCGCCGGGTTCCTGTTGATAAACTGGCATCCGGCAAAGGCGTTTCTGGGTGATTCCGGTTCCACTTTTATAGGTTTCATGCTCGGCTGTCTGGCGCTCTACGGCAGTTGGGCTACCAATGACCCGGCCGTGGCCATCTCTACTCCGCTGCTGGTGCTGGGGATCCCGATATTCGATATCATTTATACCACGGTTTCCAGGATCAGGAACGGGAGCGTGGCGAATGTCAAAGAGTGGCTGGATTACGCGGGCAAGGACCATTTTCATCACAGATTGATGTACCTGGGATTGAAAGTGGAGCATACCGTCGGCTTCATAGTGCTCCTGAACGTTTGTCTCGGTCTGGGCGCCTGGACAATGCGCCGCACCGTAACTTCCGTAGGCACATGGCTTCTACTCGCGCAGAGCATAATTATAATGGTAATAGTGGTAGTTCTTATGTTGCTGGGGCGGGAATTCACTGAGAACAAGGCGGGTAAAAAAGTATGAAAGAGACTACGATAGCCGGAACAGTTGTGCGCAACGTAACTGCGGAGCTTTTTCAGCCGTTCACCATATCGAGCGGCAGTCATAAGCGTCTTGAAAACGTCCTGTTGGGAGTCCGGACCAAAGAGGGGCTCTGGGGTTGGGGCGAGGCCGCTATCGCGCCGCATATCACAGGCGAGACCCGGGAACAAACTTTCTCGAATCTTCAAAAGACCGCCGCCTGGCTGGAGGGCAGGGATATTGCGGACTATTTCAGCCTGCTGACCGGTTTAGAGGGGCGCTTGGAAAACAACCGCTGCGCTTTGGCCGCCGCCGGGATGGCGGTCCTGGACGCTCTTACGCGTTCGCTGAAAATACCTCTTTGGCGGCTTTATGGCGGCCGTCCTTCAAAGATACGGACCGATATCACCGTGGTCATCGGTACCGAGGCCGAGGCGTACGACTTTACCCTGCGGATGCGCAAGCGTGGATTTTCCATTTTCAAAGTGAAGACCGGTTCCGACATGGATGAGGATTTTAAACGTATCGCCGCCGTCAGGAATGCGGCGCCCAAAGCGGAAATATATCTGGATTTCAATGGCGCGTACGATGTGCGGACGGCCGAACGTTTTACGGCGGAACTTGGGAAAAAAGGCGTCATTCCCGGAGTGATCGAGCAGCCGGTGGCCAAAGGCGACCACGAGGGGCTGGGCTACCTTTCGAGGAAGCTTAAGGTCCCGGTTTGCGCGGATGAGAGCGCGTATTCGGTAGCTGATGTTGTCGGGCTTATAAAGAAAAAGCGGGTCACGGCCGTCAATATTAAACTCGCCAAATTCGGCCTGTTACGGGCGCGCGAGATTTGGGCGCTGGCCAGGGCCGCCGGAGTAAAACTTATGATGGGCGAGATGCTGGAGACGGAACTGGCCTCAATGTGCGCGGCTCAGTTCGCGGCGGGCTTGGGCGGTTTTGATTTCATAGATCTGGATACGCCGCTTTTGTTGAAAGAGCGGGTGATGCGCGGAGGCCAATATATTTCTTCCGGCGGAGTTTATGATGTGGCCGCCATAAAAACGGGTATAGGGTATATTCCCCGGAAATTGCCTTGATATTAGCCAGAGCCGGATGAATTTCGGGGTCAGGCTTATATGAGAAAAAGGGTGTTGTTGTTAGTTTGCGCGTTTTTACTGCCCATCGGCGCGCGTGCCCAGAACAAAACTGCCCAGGACCGGCAGCCTCCGGCGGATGCGCCCATAACGGCGTCTAAACCGGCGCCGCGTTTTTATCGCTACTACGGAGTTGTGGGCGCGGGGACAGCCATTCCTTTAGGCGGGGGCTGGGGTGATAATAACGCCGGATTCAAGTTCTCACCTGCCTTTAATTTTGCGGGCGCCAAAAAAGTGGACGATACTTTGAGTTACGGGCTTGAGGCCTCGTATAGTTCAGGTCACAGGAACAAGTCCATCCCTGAGATGAAAGTCCGTATTTTCTCGCTCACGCCTTTTTTGCGGGCTGCATTCCGTGACGAAAAAAAAACCTATTTCGGGATCCTTGGCGCGGGGGTATACCATTGGACCCGCCCATCTTATAGCGCGGATGGTAAAAACTTTTCGTCTGATTCCGGTTCCAGTTTGGGGATAAACATGGGCGGCGGAATTATGTATCCTTTAAGGGACGCCCTATGTCTGGGACTTGAATTACGCTGGCACCATATTTTTGCCGTGAATGGCGGTAAATTGGGTGTGGGACCGGCAAATAATATCACGCCTTCGGTTTTTCTCGCCTATGGTTTTTAGGAGTTTATCCGGCATAAGCGATTTCGCCTATGTCTCCGGGTATATTTTTATCGGCAGATTGTTGATCCAAAGTAAGTTTCTATTCTACACCAATTTCGACAGTTCCCACTCTACCCTTGACATCCTGCGCTATGGCTGATATCCTATAAATTAATAGCGCGTTCTGTAATACTTTACATGGAGATTTAATATGAGAACTCGGATTTATGTTGTGGTTCCGCTCATCCTGCTGTCGGCCCTGTTCTTTGTCTTGGGCCGTAATAATGTTTCCAATAAACCTTTCGATTTTAGAGACGCTCCGCGGGATACGTCCGCTATTGAGGCTTTGAAGTCCCAAAACCAGGGGGAGGATCTTGTGATGCCCAGGCCGGCAATTCCGGAGGGCATAATAGACCGTATTTCTGCGGAGGTCCTGCCGGAAAATAGCGGCGGCCGGGGGTCAGGAGTGCCTACCCATAAACCTACGCCGGAACAGAAAAAAGCGATGTCGAAGCACAATGAGGGGCTTTTTAAATCGTTCGCAAAGTCCGTTGACGCCGGCCGCCCGGTTGAAGTTAAGTATCGCCCTTATGCCGACTATGAAAAAACCGGCTACCTGATAATGAGTTCGGAATTCTCTTTTGATTCGCGGCAGGCAAAACTTGAAATGGCTAAGATACTGCCGGCCGAAGCGGTGTTGGTGGTTTTAACGGAGTATTCTTCGCAGAAACAAGAGATCCTTGACGCCTATGGGGCCGTGTTGCCGCCCGGCCGGATAAAGGTTGTTATCTTGAATGGAGGCGGAAGCGGTTTTTGGGCGCGGGACGCGGTACCGGTGCCGGTGCTGGATAAGAGCGATAAGCTTACCGTTATAGATGCGCAGTATTACCACGGTTTTGCCGTTGACGAGGAGATAAGCCGGATATTCAGTGCCGGGTATAAGAAACACGACTATTTCTACGAAGGCGGCAATTTTCAGGCCAATACCAGGGGGGACTGCGTTATAGTCAACAATAAGTATCATGCCAAAATACCTGACGAGATATTTAACGGCTATTATGGCTGTAAACAGTTGATCAGGCTGCCGTTTATAGACGGTATCGGGCATGTGGACGAGCGGGCCCGGTTTATAAACGATACCACGCTGGTTACCGATACGCCGAGCTATAAAGACATACTCGCCGGTAAAGGTTTCACCGTCCAGTTGCTTCCGCGGCCGTCGCAATACTACGAGACCTATGTCAATTCCCTTATTATGGACGGCAAGGTGGTGGTGCCGGTTTTTAACGAGGCCACCGACGCGCAGGCGCTGGCGGTTTATGAGAGCCTGGGCCTTAAGGCTTCCGGCGGTGATTCTGTTTCGCTGTCCAATGACGGCAAGGGTTCGATCCATTGCATAACGATGACCTATCCGAAAGTGCCGATGGCCGATCTGTTGAAGTCCCTGGGGGCCAAAGAGATCTGACCGGGTCCGGCTTTGAGATTTATATAGATTTATAGGCCTTGACAAGTCAATATACGTGTGCTATACTCTCGTATAGCCACCCCATAGGGGTCGCTAAATGAGAACTCCCCGATTAAGGGGATGCGAAAACCCGCCAAAAGCGGGTTTTCGCGTTTGTGGTGGAAAGGGGAGGCGCTCTTAAGGCATAACAACTTATTTAGAAGGCAGCGTTATATATTGAAGAAACGTTTTCCTATCATCATCCGTGAAAACCTTCCCGGTGCGATCATAACTTATATTAAAAAGCTGTTTCATGAAATAGTTGGCTGGAGATGGCGTATCGTTCATATCTTCAATAGCCTCCTTCTTGTCATCCGGAATCGGCTCGCTGAGCGCAGGTTGGAGCAGCGACCCGACTGTTCTTTTTTCCGCCTCCGACAATTTGGCCAGCACTTCGGTATTGATGAAATCCCTGTATTCGGTTCCTATGGCACATTGATTGGTTAAGATATCCTCGCTGTCGGCAATATATAGGAAACCATCATATACTTTTCCCAGCTTGTCTTTATCAGATAATCTGAAGTTGATAGGCTTGCCGCTTGTATGACTTACAAGATTAAAATCTTTATTCAGCATAGCTACATCAATAGCGGTATAGGGTTTGGGTAATTGCTCCATTATATAGGAGGAGATCTCCGGGTAGGCAAAATAACTGCCTATATAGTCGTCTTTTTCATTCAGTGAGGCTATGGTTAACACCTTTTTGCCTGGGCGGTTTTTTAGCAGTCCGCCTGTTCGAAATGGCAGGTTTGAACCGTGATGCATACCGCCGTACCATAATGTTTTTCCGTTAACTCCGGTGAGAATATTCGCCATATGCTCATCACGCGTAATCCTGGTGCCCAGACAATTATCCCCTCCATCGGTATATGATATGTTGCATCCGTCTCCGACCAGCCGTATATCCGGATGGTCCGATTGGCGGAGCTTATATATATTTTCGATGGCGTCAACATAATCCTTGTAAGCCATTACTGTGAACACGCAATTAAATTTAAAAAGCAGCTCAACAATTTTTTTACGACGTTTTGGGGCATCATTTAGATACTCCGAAGAATTCATAAAACGATCAATTTCTTCCTGATCGGAGGAGGAGAGGAACTCAAATGCGAAATTCTCGACCCCGGCTTTTACGAGGCTGGCTATATTGCGGCTGAAGAAGTTCACTTCCTTCTGTGACCGATGGAATTCACCCAGCATGACGATATCGGCTTCCCTGACTTTTTGGGCCAGATAAGTGTCAGCGTTTAATTGTGTCTGGATTGCCTCCGGAAAAGCCGCCGCTTTTACCTGAGAGTCCGATATCCTTATTGGGTTCCACGATGTGCCGGCGCTTCTAAATAAATCATCTAAACCGTCGGCATGCGCGGTGTAAGCGTTTGCGGCGGACATTACTGCCGGCAGGAAAACGTATGCGAACATTCTTCGATATGGTTTCATTTGTAATCCTCAATTAATGGGGCGCCAGATATTTATTGCTTCGGAAATTGGGCGGTTTCCTTAAATAAAGTATATCATCCGCTGTGGAGTATTATATAGGCCTGAAGTCCCTTAAACTAATGTTTTTATATTCATAAACTGATGGGCCTTTTGGTCCTGGATTCCACCGGCTTGAAGCATTGGCGGAGATGATGGAGGAGTCTTGTGGTTCCGGAGAAGATTGTTGCTGGATTTATCGCGGCAGGTTAATAAAGGAATAGTAAATTGCTGAATCAGCTGGGAAAGAGCGGAATGGTTTTATTATCTCCTTTTGCCGAAACGGCGCGCTAAAGGATATAATACGTTACCACAAGGGCGTCTCGCGGCTTGTTTGCGTTTACAGGTTAAAAGGGTCTCAGGGAAGCCGGATCAGCGATGTTTTTAGGGAACGGAGAACAAATTCTCATGATTAATAACAAAACCGGCATATTCATAGTGTTGCTCTTTTGTATGTTCGCCGGTGCGGCTAAAGGAGAACGGGAATCAAGCGGTTTTTTCAGGTTTGTCGTTATGAGCGATTTAAACCCCGGCTGTGGCGAAACTAGCGTCACAGGGGATTTCAAAAAGACAAATGATGTGGTAATAAATAAGATAAAGCCGTCTTTTATCCTGATAGCGGGCGATATGATAGGCGTTATGAAAGGGGACAATTGTCTTCCACCATCCGCTTACCCGAAAATGTGGAAAAGTTTTTTTGCGGAAATAGAAAGATATTATGAGGCCGGGATTCCGGTATATATATCAGCGGGCAATCATGATGCCGGTTATAAAGACGCGCTAGGAATATACAGGGCGGAATGGTCGGATTATCAGCACAAGCCTTTGAACACTATCGGTGACTTTCCGTTGTACTACTCTTTTAATATAAAGAACAACCATTTTATTTCCATGCCGGTTTATAAATTGCCGGTGGAAAATGAAGCCCTGGTCTGGCTTGAGCAGGATTTAAATCAGGCTCGAAAACAATATGAAAATGTTTTTGTTTTTCAGCATGTGCCGGTCAAAGGCGCTGGGTGTAAAGGGGAACCGGGAATAGGCCGGACTTATGCGGAAATGTTGAAGGGAAAAGTCGGCGCCGTTTTTACCGGTCATGAGCATTGCTACAGAGATATGGACGCTTTCGGCGTAAGACAAATTACAGGGGGTCCCGCGGGGGATCCTTCTCCAAGAGGCGTCAATAAGGATATGAACTTCCTGGTTGTTGACGTAAAAGGAAAAAATGATTTTACTGTCTATCCGGCTGTCAAAAAGAGCGGGTACCTAAAGACTTTCGAAGGAAAAGACATTCCCATCTATTGAGCTTCGGCCAATTTCCCAATTTTTTATATGCCGCTAAAGGCCGCCGCGGAGGCCCGCGCAAACAACGTCCGTGTTGTCAGGGCACTGTGTCGGCAAGAGGCCTCTGGTACAGTGCCGGCGCAGGCATTACTTGGCGCATGGCTCTGCAATATATAAATTAGTATAATTTTGGAGGCTGGCTTTATAAAAGTTCGCCTTGGTAGTTGCTTTGTTATTCCGGCGTTTTAAGGTGTCTGCGGCTTGTAATTCTTCGGAAGAGATGCCGCCGAGGATAAGATCAGGTCGCTGCCAAAGTCCAATTTGGAGGCTTTATGGGAAAATTCGTGGAATGTGTTCCCAACTTCAGCGAGGGCAGAGATGCCGCAAAGATCGGCGCTATCGTGAAGGCCGCCGCCGCCGTGCCCGGGGTTCTGGTGCTGGATGTGGAAAAAGACGTGGACCATAATAGGACCGTCCTTACCTTCATTGCGCCGCTTGAAACAGCGGTGGAAGGCATGTTTCAGGCCGCAAAGAAAGCGGCCGAACTTATAGATTTAAATCATCACAAAGGAGAACACCCCCGCATGGGCGCTTTGGATGTTGCTCCTTTCATTCCCATAATGGATACTCCGGTCGAGGAATGCGTCAGGTTGGCCGGGGGCCTTGGCGAACGCATCGGCCGGGAGCTGAATATTCCCGTCTATCTTTATGATCTTGCCGCCAGGCGGGAAGACCGCAAAGACCTGGCGAAGGTCAGAAAAGGCCAGTTTGAAGGTCTAAAGGAAGATATAGGACGGAATCCGGATCGCATTCCGGATTTCGGCCCTAACAAAATTCATCCGACCGCCGGCGCCGTTGCCGTAGGGGCCCGCAGGCAGATAGTCAATTTTAATGTAAATCTGGATACGACCGATATGGAGTTCTCCAAGGGCCTGGCTAAAAAGATCCGCGCCTCCGGTGGCGGGCTTCCCAATTTGCGCGCCAAGGAAATTTTCCTCGAATCCAAGAAACAGGTGCAGATCTCCACTGTTCTTACCGATTACCATACCACTTCCATAAAACGCGCGTTGGACGAGATAGAGAAAGAGATAAAACCCCGGAACATCTCTATAACCGGTACCGAGCTTATCGGCCTGACAACGCACGAGGCCCTGATCAATTACGCCATAGAGACGCTCAAAGTGAAAGATTTTAATCCCGAAGTTCAGGTGCTTGAGACCAAGCTGCTGAAACTTCTGGGTACCTGGCAGAACGGGGCCAACCTTTTTATAGACGCGTTGGCGAACACCGAGCCCACGCCCGGCGGCGGCAGCGCGGCCGGCATCAGCGGGGCCATGGGCTGCGCGCTCGGAGCCATGGCGGTGGGGATAAGCTTGAGGAGCAAGAAGCTGGAAGAGGCTAAGAAGCCGGCTCTCAAGGCCCTCGGTGAAAAGTTGAACGTCCTGAAAACCGCGTTGCAGAATTGCGTAAGCGAGGATGCCGCTTCCTATGACGCTTTCGTGGCCGCGATGAAGCTTCCCAAAGATGATCCAGCCCGCAAGGACGGCATGCAAAAAGCTCTGGAATACGCCGCCCAGGTGCCGCTTAAGACGGCCCGCCTGGCCGCCGAAGCCCTTGCCGCTATCGAGTATAAAGACGGTATATCCGCGCACGTCATGTCGGATTATAAGAGCGCCCGCTATCAGCTGGAGGCGGCGGTCCGCTGCGCGGCTGAGAATGTTTTTATAAACGCCGAAAGCATCGAAGACAAGGTTTTTGCCGAAAAAGCGATAAAAGAAGTGAAAAAATATATCGCGTTAACGGAAACCGAGAAAGTTTAAAAGGGTAGCGGTTTACAGGATGCGGATAAAAAGATCGGCCCCGCAGCCTGTCACATGATATATGATTTCCAGGAGACAATTATGCCCAGTATGGACGCCATATCGCGGAATCTGATGTTGGATAGTTTAAGAGACTACGCCAGGAAAAATATCCCTTATGACTTTATAAGGGAGAAGGATCAGGCCAATGAGTTTCCGGACAAGGTCCTTAAGGATATGTACGATCATTCCATTCTGGGCGTGCATCTGCTGATGGTGCCGGAGGAGTATGGCGGGGTTTCCGGAGGCACATACGATATTTACCGCATTTGCGAGGCCCTCGCGCACATCGACCTCGGCATCGCGACCGCCGTCTTCGCCACTTTCCTGGGCACGGACCCGCTTAATGTCGGAGGCACGGAGGATCAGAAGAAAAAGTGGCTGCAGCGCATAGCTAAGGAGAATTTGATGGTGGCTTACGCCGCTACCGAGCCTGACGCCGGTTCCGACCTGGTCAATCTCCGCACGCGCGCTGAACATGTTTTAAAGAACGGCCAGTTGGCCGGCTACCGCATTACCGGCAACAAGCAGTGGATCTCTAACGGCGGAGTGGCCGATCTTTACACCGTGCTGGCGCTGGCTCCGGGCGGGCCCTGCTGGTTCCTGGTGGAAAGGAATATGGAAGGCTTCGCCCCCGGCAAACACGAGGACAAGCATGGTATAAGGCTCTCTAACACCGCGGCACTTTCGCTGGATAACGTTTACGTTCCCAAAGAAAATCTTATCGGCGAAGTTGAGGGGCAGGGGCTTTTGCAGGCGCAGGCCGTCTTCGGCTATACGCGGGTAATGGTGGCCGCCTTCGGGCTGGGCGCCGGTTGGGAAGCCGTGGAACAGGCCGTGCGTTACAGCCAGCAGAGGATACAGGCCGGCGGCCCCCTTTCGGACAAACAGGGCTATACGCATAAACTTATAGTGCCGCATGCGGTAAAACTTGAAGCGGCCAGGGCCTATATCGAGGAAACGTCTAACCGTCTCGACGGGGGGGAACACGGTCTTCAGACCGAGGGCGCGATAGCCAAATACTCCGCGACCGAAGCCGGCAACAAGGCCGCGGATGACGCCATTCAGGCTTTCGGCGGATACGGCTACACGCGCGATTTTCCGGTGGAGAAGATAAAACGCGACATTAAGATAACCTGCATTTACGAAGGTACCAGCGAGGTGCTGGAAATGACCATATACCGCGGGCGCTGGCAGGAGCATTTAAAGTCCCGCGGACGTTACTATATCGACCTCGCGGACCGCATGGACGCTTTGCATGACCGGAATCCCGAAGTCGGAGCCAGGGCCGCCGGTCTGGCCCTCAGGGCGCTGGCCGCAGTGATGGAGGAGTGCCGTGTACAGAAGCTTACCCGCCATCAGGCTATAACTTTCAGATTGGGCAGGCTGATATCCATGTGCGAACTGGCCTATGTTTTCGCCGGAGCTTCGGCGAAGGAAAGATACAGCGAGTCCGTGCGGTTTGATACGCAGGCCTGGCAGGCTATGTCCCGGATTTTTGCCAGGGACGCTGCGCTGCAGATGGCTACGGAAGGGCTGGCCATGGTTCTTGGTTCCGTGGATACGGCCGGGAATATCGCCGCGGCGGTAGATATGGACGGGGTACAGGCCGTTCAGAAGGGTATGATGGCGGATATGGACCTGGTGGCCGTGAAACTAAAGCAGACGTTCAAAGCGAAATAAGGGCCGCTAAGCAACTGGGCGGATTTAGGAGACTAAAAGAGAATGTACCTGTGTGTTTTTCAGGCAGTCGGGCTGCCTAGCTGATTTAAGGAGATTTCTTATGCACATAGCCGTATGCGTCAAGCAGGTGCCTGATACCACGGAAGTCAAGATAAACCCGGAAACGGGTACGCTTATCAGAGCCGGGGTACCCAGCATTATCAACCCTTACGACCATTTTGCGCTTCAGACGGCTATAGAACTTAAGAAAGCTCATGGCTTCAGGGTGACTGTCATTTCCATGGGCCCGCCCCAGGCCAAGAGCGTGGTTCAGATGGGGCTCGCGCTGGGCGCCGATGACGGCGTCCTTTTGTCGGATATGGCTTTTGCCGGTTCGGATACCTGGGCCACCTCTTATGCCATTGCCAAAGCGGTGAAAAAGCTCGGTAAGGTGGATATAATACTGGCCGGTATGCAGGCTATAGACGGAGACACCGCCCAGACGGGGCCCGGAGTCGCCCAGCAGCTGGGCATTCCCCAGGTTACTTTCTGCGTCAAGATAGACGTGGACGGCAGGAAAATAATAGCCCGTAAACTTATAGACGGAGGCTACGAAGTTGTGGAAACCAGGGCTCCGGCGCTGTTTACCATGATCATGCCCCCGGATTACACTTCAAAGTACCCGGCGTTCCTGGATGTGCACGCTTCTTTAAGGAAGCCTTATCACGTCTGGTCGGCTTCTGATATAGGCGCGGAAAATCATTACCTGGGGTTGAAAGGCTCTCCCACGCAAGTGGCCAGGATCTACCCGCCTCCCCAAAGGGAAAAGGCCGCTATGACGAACGGCAGTTCCCAGGAAGCGGTGGAAAAGATACTTGATATAATGCGAAAAGAACACTTTATAGAATAAAAGAGGCAAGAGATTGTCTGTGACGGGTAAAATACTGTTCATGCAAACTGCCGCTTAATAACTGGTTTTTTAGGAGAATTTTATGATCAATGTATCCAAAAAATGCATAGGCTGCAATAAATGCGTGCCGGTCTGTCCTTTCGCGGCGGTCCAGCTTATAGATAAAAAAGCCGTCATAAACGAGGCCTGCACTTTGTGCGGCGCATGCGTGCAGGTCTGTCCGGTGCAGGCCATCGAAATTACCCGGGAGGAAGGTGCGACCCGCGACCTTACCGGCCATAAGGGTGTTTGGGTGTTCGTGGAACTCATGGAGAACCATGACAAAACCAAACATTCCCACAAGATAAGACCGGTTACTTTTGAACTATTGTCCATAGGCCGCAAGCTTGCCGATGAACTGGGCGAGGAACTGGCCGCGGTCCTCCTGACCGACAAGAACGCCGGCTTTGAGAAAGAGCTGGGCGCTTACGGCGCGGACAAGGTTTATCTGGTGGAAAACCCGGAGTTGTACGAGTATAATACCGATATTTTTTCCACGGCGATCATAGCGCTTACGCACAAACATAAGCCCAGCGCCATGTTGTACGGCGCCACCATCATGGGCCGGGACCTGGCTCCCCGGGTCGCTTCATGTTTATACACCGGACTGACGGCCGATTGCACCGGTCTCGCCATAAAGGACGGCCTCCTCCTGCAGTCCAGGCCCGCTTTCGGCGGTAATATTATGGCCGACATTCTTAGTCCCAAATCCCGCCCGCAGATGTCCACGGTCAGGCCCAACGTCATGAAATTGGCCGAACCGATCTACGGCAAGATAGCCGTGACGGTGCGGGAAGATATTAAAATAGATAAGAGTCTCCGCCGGGTAAAAGTGCTGGAAAGGAAGCTGATTCACGACAAAGGCAGCGTAAAGATAGACGAAGCGAGGATCATCGTGTCCGGGGGCCGCGGCATGAAGACGAAGGAAAAATTTAAGCAGTTGGAGGAGATCTGCCAGTTGCTTGGAGGCGTGGTGGGCGCTTCGCGCGGGGCCGTGGATATGGGATTAAAAGACAAGGCCCACCAGGTAGGACAGAGCGGCACCACGGTGTCTCCGAAGCTGTATCTGGCTTTTGGGATTTCCGGCGCTGTGCAGCACATCGTGGGTATGAAGGCTTCGGACATAATCGTGGCCGTGAACAAGGATCCGAACGCTCCGATCTTCAACGTGGCCAAACACGGTGTGGTTGGCGACGCGCATGAAATAGTCCCTAAGCTGATAGAAGCATTGAAGAAACAGAAGTAACCGGTAGTTTGTATGTAGTAGGTGGGGAAGCCGGGAACTCCGTATATTCTAACCGCCAACTGCTGATATCGCATGACCCTGTTCAACCGCCTTTTATTGATAATCTTCGGCACGGGACTGATCCCCATAATTCCTACCGCCGGCTTTCTTTTCTATTATCAGTCCGTGGCAAAGAAGAACGTCCAGAGTCTGCATGAGAATATCGCGCAGATGGCTTCGCTGATGATCAGCCAGAAAGCCGATGATCTGGACCGCCGGCTTTATAATATGTGGGAGCCGGGCACGGATTATATCACCTCGTCTAATTTAAAAAAAACTCTGGCCCGCAATCCGGAATTCCTGTTTATGGCTTTTGCGGGTCCCGACGGCCGGGAAATTTTCAGCGGCGGCGCTCCCGAGATGAAACGCCGTTTCGGTTACGTGGACCTGTCGCGCGACCCTTTGTTTAAAAAAGCGGCCGGGACCGGCCGGTCCCAGCTGGGGGAATTTGAGCTAATTTATAATTTGCCCATCTGCCGGCTGATCTATCCCATGGAGAGCGGCCATTACGCTTTTGCCGTGATAAATCTGCGGGACCTGTTCGTGAAACTGGAGATGCAGAGAATGGGCGGCACCGGCGGCGTGTTTATAGCCGACCCGGAAGGAAGGGTTTTTTCGCTCCAGGGCGAAACGCAGCCGGTGGACAAGGAAAGTCTTAAGCGCCTTTTCGCCGGCCCTTTGAAGAGTTCGAGGGAACTTGCCGGCGCGGGGGGGAATTCTTATCTCGGTTCCTATTCGGAAGTTCCCGGCTTTGAACTTTACGCCCTTACTCTGCAGGACCGCTGGGACGCTTTCAGGGGCATAAATCTCATTACTTCGCTCATAGCTTTCTTCCTGCTGGGCATCTCCACCGTGTTTTATTTTTCAGCGCTTATCCTAAGCCGCAGGCTGATAAACCCGGTGAGCGAACTGATAGAAGGCGCGCGGCGCGTGGCGCAGCATAATTTTAAGATGCCGGTAAAAGAGGCAGCGGATATTACCGAGGTCTCCGCTCTTTTAAGATCTTTCAACGCCATGATGCGCGAAGTGGACCGGTATCACGGCCTGCAGGTGGAAAAAATGCTGGAGGAGAAACATAAGGTGGAGCTCCTTATCAGTCTTATCCATGACGCCATCATCCTCAGCGATTTCAAGGGGGAACTGCTTTACGCCAACGCCGCCGCGCGCGGCCTTCTGGGGGTTAGGGACGGCAAGCAGGAACCGGAACAGGAGCCGCTCAGACGCCGGGTGACCAGGCTGATCAATCTGAAAGCCAATGCGGCGGGCGACATTATTGAACTGGCGGGCGGCCCATCTTCCTTGGGAATTAAACCGAAAGGCGGCGCCGCGGCGGCGGTTGCCGCAATTCCGGCGGCGAAAAAATATTACCGCATGAGCATGCAGGTGCTTTCGCCAAAGACCAGCCACCCGGGCATCTTTATTGTGCTGAGGGATGTGACGCTTGAGGTGGAGATGCAGCGCATGAAAGAGGATTTTTTCCATGAGGTCGCCCACGATCTGCGCGCGCCTCTTTTAACCATGCAAGGCTACATAAAACTGCTGGAAAGGGAATTCCCTCCGGAAGCGAAGCAGGCTGGTTACGTGCGGAAAGTGAAGGATTCAAGCGACAGATTGTTCAAGCTGCTTGAAAATATTCTGGATATCTCCAAGATGGACGCCGGTCAGTTGAAGCCGGATAAAAAAAAGATCAACGCCGCAGAATTTCTAGCCTCCTCTGCCGAGGGGTTCAGGGCGCTTTTCGAAGAAAAGAAAATAACTTTTTTATTGGATACTACCGGGGCTGAAAAAATAGAGTTTACCGCTGATTATCCTTTGTTGCGCCGGGTTATTGAAAATCTGCTTTCCAACGCCTGGAAATTTACCCCGGCTGGCGGTAAAGTTACGGCGTTGGTAAAAGCTGAAAACGGCGGCTTGCTGTTTATGGTGATGGATACGGGGCTTGGCATCCCTGCGGATCAGCTTGGGGAGATTTTTGAAAAGTATAAGAGGATTAAGTCCGGAGAAGGTGAGGCCGGCTTTGGATTGGGGCTTGCTATAGCGCGCAAGATTGTGGATTTGCACGGCGGCAGGATTTGGGTTGAATCTCTTTCGGGGAAAGGTAGCCGCTTTTATGTGCTTTTGAAATTATGACGGTCAACAGAACGCGTTCCATATAAATTACTATAATTACGCTTAAGTATCGGGGGTACGATTTTTTCGGAAATATATTTTCCACCACGCGCGACTATCAAGGAGTTATATGAAAACCAAAGGTACAAAAGAAAACAATAAAATACTGTACTCATTCGGGATTGTGTTTTCCCTGCTGATTCTGGTTACGATAATGATCGAGTCTTTTATACCTAACCGGGGGTGGTTAAGGGCTTTAAATGCCAATTGGGCTGATTTCCGCATTAATTCTCCCGAGTATCTGTCCTGGTTCTCACCCAGGGAGCTCAAAACTCCATTTTCTTTTTTATTCGGAAAGTATATTAATAAGCCGGGAGATCCCCGCATTGTCATTGCCGCAATTGATGATCATACCCTTAACAATCTGGGATATCCGTTCCAGCGTAAATACTATGGGATGATGATAGAGCGCTTGAATAAGCTGGGCGCCAAAGTTATAGTGATGGATGTGTTTACGATTGATCCGGATAAAACCAATCCCGCCAGCGATAGGAGTTATATAAACGCGGCAGCGAAGGCGGGGAATGTGGTGAGCATAATAGGATTAGACCACAGAAACGCTAAATTTCAACTGCCTATCAAGGGCCTGAGCGAGGTAAGTAAGTATATTGCTATTCCAAACATGGATAAATCGCTAAGCGCCGACAACCAGGTCCGGAGCGTTTATCTCTTTGATCCTGATTTTGCCTATGGCAATGTTAAAGGGCTTAAGATCAAATGCCCGGAAAATGAGTGTGGCGGGATAAAAATAGCTGGCATGGCTCCGGCCGCGTACGCGGTGTACAAGAATATGTCCCTTTCGGAGGTTTGGGCGAAATATGGTGAAAAGTTGTACGCGCTCAATTTCCGATATCCGCAGACCCGTGTGGAGCATCCCGGCTGGTCAAAAGATGCCTCTATTCATCCATCCATTCATCTCGACATATCTTTTCTTGATATTATCGAGGGCAAATTGTCAAAAGAGGAAAGAGAAGCTATTAAGGGGGCCATGATATTTGTGGGATCAACGGCCATCGGAGCCTATGACCATTATCCGTCCCCCTTTATGCAGAATCTGCCGGGAGTGGAAGTGCATGCAAACGCTCTTGACAATATGCTCAACGATGATTTTTTAAAATCTATAAATCCCTGGCTTCTGGCGTTGCTGGTTCTTTTTGGCATCTGGCTGCCGATATGTTTGCGCAAGAAATCCATAACGATTATTACTACAGCGGTAGTGGCTGTTCTGGGAGCAATGGTTGTTTTGGATTACTATCTGTTATATAAGTTGTATGACTTTTCTTTCGCTTACATAGTAGTCGCAATGTTTTTTCCGTTTGTCTTTGTCACCGTTCATAAGGCGTTGATGGAGGGCCGCGAGAAAAAGTGGATAAAGAACACTTTCGGCCAATACCTGTCGCCTAAGGTGGTTGAAATTATCACCAAGGACCCGTCTAAGCTGACTTTGGGGGGAGAGAAACGCGATATGACGGCGTTTTTTCTGGATATCGCGGGCTTTACCACCATGTCGGAGAAGTTGACACCCGAACAGCTGACCGCCATGCTTAACAAATATCTCTCCGGTCTTACCGATGTCATTCTTAAACATGACGGTGTTGTGGATAAATTCATCGGCGACTGCATTATGGCTTTCTGGAACGCTCCCCTGGATCAGAAAGACCATCGAAAACTGGCTTGTCTGGCCGCTGTGGGCTGTACGCAGGAACTGGCCCGGCTGAACAGGGAATTGACCGAGTTTCCGGTGAAGCCCTCTTTCAGGATAGGTCTCAACTCCGGTCCCATGGTTGTGGGCAACATGGGTTCCAGCACCCGCTTTTCTTACACGGTGCTGGGAGATTCGGTCAATCTCGCTTCCAGGCTTGAAGGCGCCAATAAATTCTTCCATTCAAAAATAATGGCCAGCGAATATACTTATGATGAGGCAAAAGATGCCTTAGAGGCGCGCAGTCTTGGCCAGATAAGGGTGGTGGGGAAGGCTATTCCCGTGAAGGTCTATGAGTTGCTGGCCAGGAAAGGGGAGCTCGAAGATAAAATGGCCAGGCTAACAGCGGCTTATAACGATGGTTATGAGCAGTTCTACAAAGGCGCTTATGAAAAAGCGCAGAAAGCTTTTAAAGCCGCGCTTGCTATTGAACCGAAGGATGGTCCCAGCGCTTTTTACCTCGAATTGTCGGATAAGTACGCGGCTGCGGCGCCCAAGGACTGGGACGGGACTTTTAATCTGACATCTAAATAACTGCTGAGGGGATAAAGAGAAAGACAAAAGGTGTAACTGACTGAGCGTCGGTCGGCCATGGGCTCCGGCTAATATGGCGCTTGTTTGCGCAAGTTGGCGAGCCGTATCCTGAAAATTAACCCGAATCCTGCAGTTCAACTTGGTTTCCATTGGAAGATCAAATGAACAAAAAAAGCAATACCTGCGTAGGTGCCGCATAAGGGCCTATGGCCATCAGACGGCCGGGATTCCCCGCAGCAGCGGGTCGAAAACCAAGCGCAATGCGCGCCAGGTTTTCTAGGGTGTATGCCGCGCGAAGCGCACCTGAGCTCCGCGAAGGGAAAAATTCAACTGAATTTTTCAGGTTAAGAAGGCTTGTTGAAGAGAAATATTCTTTATATCATTGCTATTACCCGGCAATCGCCTGTTACCAGCTAAAAGGTATAACTCATGGTCATATTCTGGCGGCTTTTCCTTTCGCATTTATTGGCTGATTTTACATTACAGTTCAATATCGTCAATACGCTTAAGCGCAAGTATTTCTGGGGAATGGGCATTCATTGCCTGACGCACTTTTTGGTCTCAGTGGCGCTCACATACTGTTACCTTGGAGATGTTTGGTTCAGGTTGGGTTCGGTAGAGGTGAATGGGTGGGGCGCGCTGGTCCTGATGCTGGTCGTCCATTTTCTGATAGATGAGCTTCGCATCTACAGTATGAAGCATTTGGGGTATAACGACGGCACCGTCAGTTTCCTTGTCGATCAGTTCCTGCATATTTATCTCCTTTTCCTTATCTCGCCGGTGGTCCCGCTGGACGGGGGGCTTTTTATGGCGGAAAAATGGACGGGGATAATTGCTATGTCAGTTCTGGTCACGCACGTTACCACGGTGACCATCTATTTCGTTGAAAAAGATTTTTTCAGTAAGCAATTCCCGAGTTTCGATGAAAAATATTTCCTGATTTTCGAACGCGTGGTCCTATGGTCCTTCTTTTTCGCCTCCGGCTGGTGGTGTCTGCCCTTTGCCGCGGCCTGGGTGGTGCAGCTCTTTTATATCCGCAGGAAAAGGATCATGGACCTCTCGCTCACCAATATCCTGCTGAGCCTTACGCTGACTTCGGCCATAGGGCTCTGGACGCGGTATATCTATTACGGTTCGCTTTTCAGATAATGAAGCGTGCTGGTGTACCCAGCTTTTAGGTGAATTTACTCATTAAGGGAGGTGTTTTGGCGCTTTCCTTTAGAGTCCCCTGTCTCGGGGGCGGGGCAATTTAACCGCTTTATACGTATGCGCCTGGTGCTGCCAGTATTCATGGGTTTGAACTGAAACCGGGCGATTAAATAAGGAAACGACATCATGAATCCGCTTCTGCTGCGCCGTTCCATTGATGATAGCGTTTTTACGTTTATCGATGTGGAAACCACAGGCCTCTCGCCCCAGACTTCCCGGATCTGCGAAGTGGCGCTGATCGGATTTCAGGGAGTCTGCCGGGTAAGCCATTTTAGTTCACTGGTAAATCCCGGTCTGCCGATCCCGCCGGAAACTACCAAGATTCACGGCATCACGGACGAGATGGTCAAGAACAGCCCCGCTTTTCCGGCCTTGGTTCCCCGCCTCGTAGCGCTGCTGGAGGGAACGGTGGTGGTGGCGCACAACGCCGAATTTGATTTATCTTTTGTGCAGATGGAGTTCGCGCGCGCGGGGTTAAAACTGCCGGAACTGCCTGTTATAGACACCTTGCACATAGCCAGGCATCTTGGCGGCTTCTCGAACAACCGGCTGGGCACCATCGCCAAAGAACTGGATATTTCGATAGAGAACTGGCACCGGGCGCTGAGCGATGTGGAAATGACGCGCAAGATCTTCGAGCATTTTATGGTGATATTCAAGAAGGACGGCGCGCTTACGGTGGCGGATGTCTTACATAGAATCCCTAAATTCAAGTATCAAAGGTCCTGAAATAGGAGGATGCGTTATGGGGTCAGCGGTAGAAGTCGTCCGCGGAGCGCGCGGGAACAAAATTTCATGCAAAGGTTGGCAGCAGGAAGCCGCCATGCGCATGCTCATGAATAATCTGGATCCCGAGGTGGCGGAACGCCCGGAGGATCTGGTGGTTTACGGCGGGCGCGGCAAAGCCGCGCGCAATTGGGAATGCTATCGGGAGATAGTGAGATCGCTGACGGCTCTTGAGAACGACGAAACCCTGCTGGTGCAGTCCGGTAAACCGGTGGGCGTCCTGCGCACGCACGAATACGCGCCGCGGGTGCTTATCGCCAACTCCAACCTTGTCGGGAACTGGGCCAGTTGGGAGGTGTTTGACGAACTTGAAAAGAAAGGGCTGATGATGTACGGCCAGATGACGGCTGGTTCCTGGATATATATCGGAACTCAGGGCATTTTGCAAGGCACCTATGAAACTTTTGGCGCCTGCGCCAGGAAACATTTTAAAAGCGACCTGTCCGGTAAGCTTGTCGTGTCCGGAGGTTTAGGCGGCATGAGCGGCGCCCAGCCGCTGTCCATCACGATGAACAACGGAGTGGCCATAATAATAGAGGTTGATGAGACCCGCATTAAGCGGCGTCTGGATACGGCATATGTTGATGTGATGGCGGTTTCGCTGGATGAGGCGCTGGCGCTGGCCGGTAAGGCCGTTAAGGAAAAGAAACCCCTTTCCATAGCTCTCCTCGGCAACTGTGCCGAGATCCTGCCGGAAATGGTCAGGAGAAAAGTGCGCGTGGACGTATTAACCGATCAGACCTCCGCTCATGATCCGCTGAACGGTTATGTTCCAAAAGGCTTTACCATGAAAGACGCGGTGGAAATGCGCCGGAAAGACCCCAAAAAATACACGGCTTTGGCCATGGAATCCATAGCTGTTCACGTTGAGGCGATGCTCGCTCTTCAAAAGGCCGGCGCCGTAACCTTCGACTACGGCAATAATATACGGACCATGGCCTTCAAACAGGGCGTCAAGAACGCCTACGATTTCCCCGGTTTCGTGCCGGCCTATATCCGTGACCTCTTCTGCGAAGGCAAGGGCCCGTTCCGCTGGGCGGCCCTCTCGGGAGATCCGAAAGATATCGCCGTCACCGATAAACTGGTCCTGGAGATGTTCCCGGAGAATCAGGGGCTTAAAAGATGGATAGCTATGGCCTCTAAAAAGGTCAGGTTCCAGGGCTATCCTTCCCGCATCTGCTGGCTTGGCTACGGCGAGCGGCACCTGTTCGGCATGAAACTTAACGAGTATGTCAGGACGGGCAAACTTTCGGCGCCCGTGGTCATAGGCCGTGATCACCTGGATTCAGGTTCCGTGGCCAGCCCTTACCGCGAGACGGAGGCTATGAAAGACGGCTCCGATGCCATAGCCGACTGGCCGATATTGAACGCTTTGGTGAACACCGCCTCCGGCGCCAGCTGGGTCTCTTTTCATCACGGCGGCGGCGTCGGAATGGGTTACTCCCTGCATGCGGGACAGGTTACCGTGGCCGACGGCTCTAAAGAGATGGACAAGCGCCTTGAACGGGTGCTGACCAATGATCCGGCTATGGGCGTTCTGCGCCACGCCGATGCCGGCTATGAGAAGGCGGTGAATTTCGCTAAAAACGCGGGTGTGAAAATACCGATGATTAAATAAGAATAAGTCACCGGCCGCGGCTAAGATTTGAGAAAATATTTACGATTTTTTATTTGTGATTAAAAAACTGCGATTATTAACCGGAGGATAATTGTATGGCTTCTGACTTTAGTTTCGACGTGGTTTCGAAAGTTGATTTTAACCTGGTGGATGAATCCATCGCTAACGCGCTCAAGGAGATAGCCAACCGCTACGATTTTAAAGACACAAAATCCGACATCGCCTTCGATAAGAAGGCGAGCACGATACTGCTGAGCTCCTCCGATGAGTACAAAGTGAAGGCGCTTTTCGACGCGCTGCTGACCAGGCTCTCAAAGAGGAATATCCCATTGAAGAATTTTCAGCCGCAGAAGATGGAGAACGCGTTGGGCGGCGCCGCCAAGCAGATCGTCAAAGTCCAACAGGGGATCCCGCAGGACAAAGCAAAAGAGATCGTGAAGTGCGTGAAGGATAATAAGCTTAAAGCCACTGTCGCAATACAGGGAGACGCCCTGCGCGTGACTTCACGCTCCAAGGACGAATTGCAGACTGCAATGACACTGCTGCGCGGCGGGGATTTCGGTATAACTTTACAGTTCGATAATTTCAGGTAAAGACGAAGAGGCGGCTGGGCGGTTTTTCAACGTGTTACGCAGTTTGGTTTCCGGCTGCTTAGTCGTCCGGCCGCAGGGCAATAATTTATGGTTCTTCTTATTATCGGTCTCAAACAGCTTCTTACTTTCAAGGGCTCAGCCGCGCCCCGCTCCGGAGGCGCTCAGGGGGAGATAGGTCTGGTCAGGAATGGGGCGGTGCTCACGGAAGGAGGAGTTGTACGGGCCGCGGGAACGGAAAGGGAAGTGATGCGCCATCCGCTGGCTAAAAAAGCCCGCGCCATAAAAGTGAGCGGCGTCGCTATCCCCGCTTTCGTGGACAGCCATACCCATGCAGTTTTTGCCGAACCCAGATTGCGGGATTTTGCGTTGCGTACCTTGGGCGCCACTTACGCCGGGATCAAGGCGCGCGGCGGCGGGATAATATCAAGCGTCAAGGCTGTGCGCCGCCAGGTCCCGGTAAAGATGGTTTCGCAGCTTGTGGAACGCGCCGGGCGGTTCCTGGAATGCGGTACCGGTACGATAGAAGTTAAGACCGGCTACGGACTGGACAAAAAATCCGAGTTGAAGACGCTTACGGCGGTTAAGGCGGCGGCGGCGCGTACCGAACTGGAAATGCTGCCGACCTTGCTGTCGGCCCATGCGGTGCCCCCGGAGTTCAAGGGCGATTCTAAGAAATACCTGCGCTATGTGCTTTCTCAAATATTACCGGAAGTGGTTTCAAAGAGGCTGGCGGTATTCGCGGATATTTTCTGTGAGCGCGGCTACTTTACTCCGCAGGAAAGCCGCTTTTACCTTAACGCCTGCCGGACCGCCGGCCTTATCCCCAAGATCCATGCCGAGCAGCTTTCGAATTACGGAGGCGCCCTGGCCGGGGCCGGGGCCGGGGTTGTCAGCGCCGATCATGTGGATTACGTTCAAAAGAAGGATATGCCGGCTATGCGCCGCGGCGGCGTCATAGCCACGCTTTTGCCGGCCTCCAATTTCTTCCTGGGTCTTGCCAGATATCCCGATGCTAGGGCTTTTATAGCCGAAGGGGTGCCTGTGGCCCTCGCCACCGACTTTAACCCCGGTACTTCTCCGTGCTGGAATATGCAGTTCGCGCTCTCGGCGGCCTGTACGCATATGAAAATGACTCCGGAGGAGGCTCTTTGCGCCGCGACAATTAACGGCGCCTGCGCCCTGCGCGCCGGGAACCGCCTGGGCTCCATTGAGCCGGGGAAGCAGGCGGATATCGCGGTGTTCGATGTTTCCGATTACCGCGAACTGTGTTATTATTTCGGCGCAAATTTGAACAAGATGACAATAAAGAGAGGCAGGGTGGTTTATAATAGATAAGCGGCGGGTTTCAGGCTGCGGGGGCCGGTATTTTTCCAGCAGCCTTCTTTCCGGAGGTTTTATCGTGAAGATAATATTGTTCGACATAGACGGCACCCTTATAAAAGCCGGCGGCGCCGGGTCGCGGGGGCTCAATAAGGCTATAAAAGAGATGTGCGGCGTGGATAAGATCTGCGACAAATTCTCCCTGCAGGGCTCCACCGATAAGGAGAATTTTGCGACCGCTTTCAAGCATGCCTGCGGTAAAAAGCCGACCGCTAAACAGTTCCGGGAACTGGAGCTTAAATACATCGGTTTCCTGCCCGCTGAAGTGAAGAGGTCTCTTAAGTCCAAAAATTACTCCAAATTGAACGGCGTGGAAAAGCTGCTGGTCCTGCTTTCCAAAAGGAAGGATGTTATGGTCGGGCTGGGTACCGGCAACCTGAAGGAAGGCGCGTTTATAAAACTGGAACCATCGGGATTCGGAAAGCATTTTGCGTTCGGCGGCTATGGCTGCGATTCGCATATAAGGAGCGAAGTTCTGAAAAAGGCCGTTGAGCGGGCCGGGAAGATAGTGAAAACTGAAATAAGGCCGGCGGATGTTTATGTTATAGGCGACACCCACCTGGATGTGGCGGCGGCTAAAGAAGCGGGCTACCATTCCGCCGCCGTAATGGATGGTTTCGGCGACCAAAAGCTGCTGGAACGCAGCGGCTCCGAACTTATAGTGAAGGATTTTACGGACCTTTACCCCTGGCTCATCTGGCTGGGGCTTGAAAAGGACTCCAAGGGCGTACGGCGCGGCACATATATCTGTCCGGATTCGCCGATAGAACACGCGCATTACGGCCGCACGGGCATGGACTTAAAGGACATAGAGGACAATATCAGCGCCCTCAGAGAGATGCGGCGCAAGGCGGTAAAATGATCAACCCGGTTAATACGCTGACTTATAAGGATATAATGGAGATCCCGGCTCTGCTGGAGGATTTCTCCCGGCGGGCTTTTAAACTTAAACCCTGCGCGCTTAAATCAAAGGACGGAACCGTATATCTGGTCGGCCGCGGTTCTTCCGGGAACGCCACGCTGTTCGCCAAGTATATCTGGGAAAGCTATTCCGGAGTTATCACCAATTTCATACATCCGCATTCCATATTTGAAGCCCGTATCCCGCTGCGTTTCAGGGATCAAGCCGTGTGGGCTTTCTCCCAGTCCGGTAAAAGCAAGGATATCACAGCCTGCCTGAAAAAACTTATGGGCTGGGGCGCGAAAGGCGTAGCCGTGACCAACGAGGCGGACCTGAAAAGCAATCCCCTGGCCCGTCTGGCCGATACGCATATCCTGCTCTCGGGTTCAAAAGAAGTGCCTGTTGCGGCCACCAAAAGTTTTATCCTTCAGTTGTGGGCGGTATTATGGACGGCGCAGATCTGGAGCGGTTGTTTCAAAACTGAGGATTTCAGCGGGACGATCGGCCTTATAACGGATTTCCTGGGTTCGGGGTTTACGCCTTCGAAAGCCGGCTTCTGGTCGAAACTCAGGAAAGCGGATATGATCGGTTTTGTGGGACGCGGGCCGTATAATGCCGTCGCGGACGATTCGGCTTTGAAGTTCAGGGAGATGGCCAAGGCGCATGCTTTGGGCTATTCCGCGGCGGAATTCCTTCACGGGCCGGTGGGCGCGTATACGGCAAAAGACTTCGTGTTCCTGTTTAGTTCCGCAAGGGAACTGCCGGAAGACATTGAAAAAGTGCGGCTGGCGTTGAACGACAGGAAGACCCCTTATTGCGTGATAGCCCCCGCGAAGGGGAAATTCCCTTTCAACTGCCTGCTGGCGGATATAGAAATGAAGCTCATAGCCCTGCATCTCGCTTTGGCCAAAGGCCTCAACCCCGACAACCCGAAGGGTTTGAACAAAGTCACCCAGACTTTCTAAGGGTTCCGTAGAGATATGGGCGCCGGTAAATAGAACTCGCAGGAAAATAGGGACAGTTACTATCATTTATTTAATAATAAACGATAATAACTGTCCCTATTTCCGTTTACAAACTATGCTACCAGGAACTTTTCAGTTCGCCGACCTCGTTCTGAACGGCATCCAGAACTTTGCACTGTATGACGGCTTCGGACATGGCGTTGTGGTCTATGAAAAGCGGACGGTCAATGTCCAAATGTTCTACCACCTTGCGGATGGCGGCATGGGCCGCGCGGGTGCCTTTGCCTACCGAGAAATCCCTGAAATCAACGGCCTGAGCGGCGGCTATCATCTCTATGGCCAGAACGCTGTGGGCGTTATCCAGTATCTGCCTGGTTTTCAGCGCGGCGTTCATCCCCATGCTTACGAAGTCTTCCTGGTCCGCCGCCGCGGGGATCGATTGTATGCAGGAGGGGGTGCTCAGTATACGCTGCTCCACTATAAGCATGTCCGCTGTATACTGGCTGAGCATTAATCCGGAGAACATTCCCGCGCCCTTGGTCAAAAACGCGGGCAGGCCAACGCTTAAGGCCGGGTTTAATAGACGGTTCAGGCGTCTTTCGGAAAGCACGCAGACCATGGTAACTCCGGCGCCGACCATATCCAGGGGCATGCTGATAGGCATGGCCTGGAAATTCGCTCCGGTAAGAACGGTATCGCTTTCCGCCAGGAAGATCGGGTTGTCAGCGACGCCGTTAAGTTCTATCTCGAACTGTTTGCGCGCGTAAGCCAGATGGTCCCGGAAAGCGCCTATGATCTGGGGGGTGGAGCGCATGGAATACGCGTCCTGCACCTTCACTTTCAGTTTTCCGGTTATAAGGTCGGAACCGGCGGTTACCGAGCGGATATTGGCGGCGGTAGTTATGGCGCCTTTGAATCCTCTTAGTTCGTGCAGGCGTGTGTCATAAGGCTTCATGTTGGCCATCAGCGCTTCAAGGGTCATGGCGGCGGTTATTTCCGCTTGCTTAACCCAGCGTTCGGCGTCGTAAAGCTCAAGGCAGCCCATGCCGGTGATCAGGTTGGAGCCGTTTATGGCGGCAAGGCCGTCGCGCGCCTCCAGGCCGGGCACGGGGATGCCCGCTTTTTCCAGGGCCGACTTGGTGGGCATGCGTTCGCCCTTATAAAAGCTCTCGCCTTCGCCCATCAGCGAAAGCGCCAGCTGGCTCATGGGGGACAGATCGCCGCAGGCGCCGACGCTGCCTTTTTCACAAACCACGGGCGTTACGCCTTTGTTCAGCATTTCCACGTAAGTCTGGGTTATCTGCGGCCGGCAACCGGAACAGCCCTTGGCGTGGACGTTGATACGGCTCAACATCGCCGCGCGCACGTGTTCTATGGGGCACGGTTTGCCTATTCCGGCGGCGTGATTATATATCAGATAACGCTGGAACTGCTTGACCTGTTCGTCGTTTAAGACCACTTCTGAAAATTCGCCTATGCCGGTGTTTACGCCGTACATTATTTCGTGGGCTGTGATCTTTTTTTCAAGCATGCCCCGGCATTTCTTGATGCGTCCCAGCGCGTCGGCGCTCAGTTCCACCGCCGCACCATGGCGCGCGACCTGAACCACATCCTCAATTGTGAGAGACGAACCGTTGATCTTTATAGCCATAATAAAATCCTCCTGAAAGATAGCCTGCTTTGAGAACTTGCGCGTATGCGTTCAGTTCTCGGCTGTCGCCGCAAATTTAGTTTAAATCGCGATATGACTATTATACTAAAGCATACGCGGCCGGTAATAGAAGAAGGGGGAAACGGTTTACGCGGATTTCAGCAACTGTATTTATTGGGGAGCGGCATATCTGTTTTGAAAATTAAAATCTGTTCCAGAGTTTCTTCGCCAGTTCGGCTGATTTTCTGGAAATTTCTTCTTCGTCTATATCAAGTTTCAGCTTCTTATTTTCCATCAGGATGCGGCCGGCGGCTATGGTGGTGTCAACGGCGCTTTGGGAAAGACCGAAGACCAAATGGCCGTAGAAATTATCCGTTTCAAGCGGGGTGGGGGGATAGTAATCCAGAAGAATTATATCGGCGCACCAGCCTTCTTTCAGTACTCCCACATTCTTGAACTGGCGGTTTGCGATCTCGGCGTTGTTGGTAAGCAGGGCCGCTACCGGTTCCGAGAAACCCTGCGAGGGATCGTGCTTGAGGTGCTGCAGCCATACTCCGGCGCGCACTTCCTCCAGCATGTTGACGGTCATGGCGTCGGTGCCGAGTCCGACCAGGACTCCCCTGTTAGCCATTGTCACAATGTCGGCGATGCCGACGCCGTTGTTGGCGTTGGACTGGGGATTATGTACCACGGCGGTGTGGGTGCGGGCCAGGATATCCATTTCTTTCTCATTTATATGGACGCAGTGGGCGGCTATGGACTTTGGGCCCAGTATGCCGAAATTGGCTAGGCGTTCCACCACTCGCATCTTGTAATGCGCTTCGGAGTAGAGCTGATCGCTTTGGGATTCCGCGGTATGGATATGGAAACCGGCTTTCAGCGTATGGCCGCGGTAAGCGGCCTCCTCAAGGGTGGCGTCCGTAATGGTGAAAGAAGCGTGCAGGCCGAACATCGCTTTGATCTGGTTATCATCCAGTGCGGCGGCGTATTTTATGAACTCCGTGTTTTCTTCAAGCCCAGCCGCGGTTATCTCCTTTCCGTCACGATCGGAAAGTTCGTAGCAGAGCGAAGCTCTCAGGCCGGTCTCCCTGACGGCTTTCTCTATGGCCTTAAGCGAGCCTTTTACCGAGAAAGGGCTGGCGTGGTGGTCTATTATGGTGGTGGCGCCTTTTCTGACCGCGTCTATAAGGGGGATCATTGCGCTGTAGTAGGAATCTGGGTTGGTTAATTGTTTGTCCAGGCGCCACCAGAGATTCTCAAGTATTTCGGTGAAGTTCCGGGACGGCTTAGCCTTGCCGAGCCCCCTGGCGAAGGTGCTGTAGAAATGCATATGGGCGTTTATAAAACCGGGCATGGCTAGTTTGCCGGAGCCGTCTATCACCTTCGTGTATTTCCCCTTGAAAGACCGCTGCGGGGCGATTTTTTTTATCAGACCGCCCTCTATCAGAATGGCGTGGTTTTTTAACAGCCTGTTCTGTTCGCCCAGCGTCGCAATAAGCGCGTTCTTGATCAGAATAGTTTTCATGATTAAGTCCTTGATGCCCCTACTCCGGGCACACCTTAAGTTCGGCGGCGGTGCGCTTACGCATGCTTAGCGCGCCGGCGAAACATTTTTTAACGCAAAGCGAACAGCCTATGCACTTGGAGGCATCCGCCCCTGGGATCTTATCGCCGTCCAGTGTCATGGCCAAATAGCCGCAGCGCGCGCAGTTGCCGCAGTGCATGCAGAGTTCCGGGTTCACTTCCGGAATGCCTTTTAAGGAGGAAAGCTCCATGAAGCCCGTAACGGGATTGGGAAGCGCGATGCCGATCAGTTCTTCCACCGAATTAAGGCCTTTTTCCTCCAGCAGATGGCTTAAACCCCAATTCAGTTCGTCTATAATGCCGAAGCCGTATTTCATCACTATTGTGCAGAACTGCACGGATCTCGCGCCCAGCGCCAGGAAATGGGCGGCGGCTTTATAATCCATCGGGCCGCCGTTGCCGGAGATGGGGACATTGAGCTTTGAGGCTTTAGACAGGGTCAGGTTGCTGATGGGCGCCACGCCTTCCCCGCTCATCCCCACGATTACTCCTTCTTCCCAGCGCCCTTTGCCTCCCTTGCGGAAAGCGAGGGCGGGGAAAGAATTTGCCAGCGTTATGCCGGCCTTTTTACCCGGATACTTTTTATAGACCTTGCGTATGGCGTCCACCACCTGGTAAATGGAAGTTACGGCGCCGGTCAGCTTGAAGAGCTTGGGTACGTCGGGATCGGAGATCTCCATTACCCAGCCGATAATTTTGGCCGCGAGTTCTGGGTCCTGGGAGACGATGTCCCCCTTGGTCCCGTCTCCGCCCTGGGGACACGACAGGGAATATTCCACAGCCATGGCGCCGGCTTGTTCAAGCTTCCGGGTGTTGGATTGCCAGCCTTTGCGGTCGAATTCGTCGTTGCCGGTCACCGGGCCGCCGGTCGAGGCCGCGGTCAATCTGTCGGGGTACTCCTTTACCAGCCGCCGTATTTCTCCGCACACCCTGTTCAGCGGGTGTCCGGAGACATTGTCCGAGTTGCCGTAGGTGGAGTTGTTGAAAGTGAACATGTACTCCGAGGGTATGTGTATATCCAGTCCGTCGAATGAGGTTTTCATTACCACGCCCGGCCAGCCGGCCTCATAAGCCAGCTTAACCTGGTCGTAACCGTCAGAGTGGGGGCTGGCCGAAATGATGAAAGGGGAATTTATCTTGCGGCCGAAAAAGTCGGTCGTAAGGCCTACGGGCAGCATGTCCCGGCCTTTGAGAATGACCGCGCTTTTCTTATTATCCCTTACGGCCGGCGCTTGCTTGCCCCGGATAAACGCGTCCGCTTCCATAGCCGCGTTCTTGCCCGAGGCCACGGATTCCACCACGGTGGACGGGCCGTTCTTGGCATCCCCCGCGCAGAACAGTCCGGCGGCGGACTTTTCATCGAATACCGGCAGATTCTTTATGGCGAGCACCACCAGATCGATATCGGCGCACGCCTGGGCGGTGCCCGGTATATCTTTTCCTTTGTTATCAAGACGGACTATTATAATCCCTTTTGTGTTTCCGCCGACGGCGGATATTCCGGTGATGCGGGACTTGCCGTTTATGTTTATTCCGGCCCTGAGTATCTCCTCAAGTTCTTTCGACGGCAGTTGGATCTCTCCGATATTCTTGCGGGTGAAGATCTCGGCTTTGGCCGCCCCGTTCTCAAGCGCGATAACGGCGCAGTCCGCCGCTACGGCCCCGCCTCCGATAACGGCCACGTTCCGTCCTTTTACCTTATACTTCTTAATATTCCGGAGGAATTCCAGGCCTTCGATGCCCAGTTGCTCGTTGGGAATATTCAGCTTGATCTGTTTCTCAACTCCGGCGGTTACGATCACGGCGGGATATTTTTTAAGGAGAGCGGCCGGGTTTTTAACCGCCTGCCCGGTCTTCAGGGTTATGTCGCCTAGCGTTTTTATAAATTCTATCTCGGTCCTGAGGGTTTCCTTGTTCAATCTTTTGTCCGGTATCAGCCGGCATGCGCCGCCTGCCTTTTTATCCTTCTCGTAGATATCTATTTTATATCCCAGCTGGGCCAGAACCGCCGCCGCGCCGAGGCCGGCCGGTCCCGCGCCGATGACGGCGGTTCTTTTGCCGTTGGGTTTGGTTTTTTTGAAGCCGCACAGGACTCCAAACTCCTTGGCCTTCCGGATCACGGTTGCCTGGACGGAGGGAATGTTTATGGGATTGTCAAATAGTTTGCGGGAGCAGGCTTTAACGCAGAACCAGTCCGGGCACACCGCGCCGCAAACTCCGCCGAACGTGTTGCTCCCCATGATAAGTTTGGCCGCTTTCTTGAAATCCGATTTTTCACCAGCTTTAACGGCCATGATAAAATCGGCTGGAGAACAGTCCGCGGGACAGGCCGTCTTGCAGGGTTTCTCTTCGCAGTAAAGGCAGCGCTCGGTTTCAGCCTTTAGCTGGGCGTCCGACAGGAACTTGGGGGTTTCAGGCATGTGTTGTCTCCATTTGCGGTAAGACTTTAATGGTATAGATTCTATAATTTATTTAACCGTAAAATTAAGCAGGGAGAAGGGGCTGGCGGATGTTATCTCATGAATCCGTTTTATGCCTCTAAACACCGAGAGCCCCTTTTTGCCGGCCGAAAGAACGTTCCCCGCCGTTATTTTTTTAACGATCGCGCCCGGCAGCAGGCTTTTCGGCGCTGCGATGGCGCTGTAGCGGGCCTTGCCGTTCTTTGCCGTTCCCTCCAGAGGCGCATATTCATACTTGTCCCGGAACAGGATAGGCCTGGCCAAGTGTTTTTTAAGTTCCGCCGCGCGCCCGGGGAGATACTCTTCCAGAAAAGAAAAAATATTTTTTGCCAGCTCGATGCTGTGCCGGCAATCGTAAGCGCATGGATGCCAGCTTATCACCTGCAGGGTGGAAAGGTCCAGTCCCGTATTGGCCGCCCTTATGCTGGCGAAGGCGGCCATGTCCGCCGGCCTGCCGGTAAGGCGCGAGAAATAATTGAAGATATTGTTCAGGCCGAAAAATAATCTCCGCTGTTTAGTGGTATTGGCGAAAGTGTGGTTTACAAGGTCTATGGTATCCGCGACCGAGCGCCAGTTGATATAAGCCTTCACGCAGCATTCGGGGTAGCCCAGGAGAACGCCCCAGGCCGGGTCGGTGGGGGAACGATACCAGCTTTTTGCCGCTTCCTTCAAAGGAGGCAGTGTTTTACCTATGAGCAGCATGCGTTTGCCGGACTTGGGGATGGCTTTGAACCCTTGTTTCCCGTAGATGGCTTCCGGCATAACGTATTTAAGTTTAAAGGCTTCGCAGAGTCCTTTGATATAAGGCCAGCTGTCGGAGGAGAAGTCGGTATAGAGTACGGGCTTGGCGCCGATCAGCAGGGCGGAGAGGTCCGAAAGGCCGGGGTCGAAGTCCCTGAGCTCTTTAAGGCCGTGAAGCGGTTTTTTTAATTTCAGGAAAGGCATATCACAGTAATATTATTCCACAAAAGCGGCCGGGTTTCTGGCCGAGTGTTCAAAATCCAATTTTTCTATGGCGCGCACGGCATTATGAAATCAGCGGGGGAGCAATCCGCCGTGCAGGGTGCTTTGCAGGGTTCCTATCCGCAATGAAGATAGCGGCCGGTTTCGGTTTTAGGCTGTACGTCGCTAAAAAATTGGATTTTGTCATGTTTAGAGCCTTCCCACCTCACTTTTTTACTGAAACCGATAACTTGAATTTTTCGAAAGCGAAAAAGAATCTGGTGTAAATAAATAATTTCATTTCATCTATTTCCACTGTTTCATCAGGCTCCGATGAAAGCGACAGGATTCTAAAATCTTTCGGAATGGCTATTATATAGGATTGGTAACTCAAGGAAGAGCTGGGCTCGTCTATAAAAAGCTCTGTTTTCCCCTCATCAGTTTTTGTCCATTGGTGCGAAATGTCCAGCTCCGCAGCGACAAATGCCATCCGGTGGTGTCCGACGGGTGTGTGGTAGGTTATGCCGGCCGAATAATTCCAATACGCGGAATTCCATTTTTTGAAGTTTGTCTTAAGGATATTGCCCTCGGCGTCGGTGATGGAGGAAAGAGGTATTGAATGTAGAAACAACCCCGTTGCTTTTCTTTCCCTGGGGGACATGTTGTATGAAAGCCACATGCCCAGATTCCGGCAATCTCCCGCGTGGTTTAATTCATAATACCTTAAACATGCTTGATTCGCGTTGTTATAGCCGGAGCAGGCGGATTTAAGATTGATGGATTTGGCTTTGTCTATGAGAAAACTGAACCGGTCGGGATTTATATCGTCAAAAACGGAAGGGGAGACTTCGGCTGCGGCGATATTTTCGGCGATCTCCTCCACTGATTTATAGTCCCATTCCGGACCGCGATTGCGGGCGATCTTTAAATGCTTTTCAGCCTGCTCCATGTCGCTGTTTTTATGATAGAGAAGATAAAGGTTGTAATAGGTGGAGGTTTTCAGGCTTTCGGTTCCGGTTATGCCTATAAACTTCCTGAAATAATTAAAAGCGGCAGCGTGGTTTTTTTTGTAATGGTTCAATTCGCCGGCAAATAGTATCACCAGTTCGCTTGTCGGATCAAGTTTCAGCGCTTCCTCGATATGCTTTTCGGCCTCCGCCAGGCGGCCGGTCTCTATAAGCGGCTGGATAACGCCTATCCTGAGATTTATTATTTCCGGTTTTTCAGCAATATCACGGGCATATATTTCCAGAGCTTTTGAAATATCTCCCTGTTGGATATAATACTGGGTGTCTATGCCGCTATTAAAAAACGTTGAATCAGGATAAAACTCGTTCCATTTTGCAAGATTTTTTTTGGCTTCCGGGTAATTGTCCTGTCTAAGGGCCTCAAACATCAGAAATATGTATGTATACGGGTCCTGCGGATATTGGCGCAGATATTTGGCCGCAAATCTTGGGAATAAGGGGTCTCTTTCATAAAGGCTTAAAATAAGAGAGATCTTGAGTTTCTCCTGCTCGTTCTTTGTGTGCTTTTCCAGCCGCCTGAGTTTCGCCAGATTTTTTGTCACCGTCGGGGAGTCCCCTATGTTTGTGCTGGAGATGTGTATAAGTATAAGATAAGCGTTGATCAATCCTGGGTCCAGCTCTATTGCCTCGTTCATACGGGAAATACTCTTGCTGAAATCCAATTCATTGAAATAAGATTTTCTGCCTTCTTCAAATAATTTTAACGCTGCCGCTTTGTCCTCATCGGATACCGATCGGGTTTCATAGTCTTTCTCCGGTTCCGGAACGGCCTTTGGCGCGGCTCCAGGCGCAAATATGTTTTTCACTCCCTCAAATATCTGCGTTTTCAAGCCTTTATGCCGCACACTCATGCGTATGGTATCGGCCAGTTCACGAGCGCTTTGGAATCTGTCGGCCGGTTTCTTTGCCAGGCATTTCATTACAACGGAATTTATGGCCGGAGAGAGTCTCGGATTTGTTTTTATCGGCTCCGCGCACTGGTCCATAGTGACGGCCTTGATGAATTCCGCGGTGTTGTCCGTTCCAAAAGGATGGCCGAGTGTCAGCAACTCATAAAAAACCGTTCCCAAGCTGTAAATATCCGTCAAATGGGTCAGGGTTTCCTTTGAAAAATGTTCCGGGGCCATGTATCTTAAAGTCCCCAGGATCTGGTGCATAGCTGTAAGCTCCAGGGAATCTTTCATCTTTGCCAGGCCGAAATCTGCCAGCTTTGCCGTGCCGCCTCTCGAAATGAGGATATTGGCGGGTTTTATATCCCTGTGGAGTATGCCCATGGAGTGGGCTTCATAAAGGGCGTCAGCCACATTGGCTATCAGCGTCGCGGCATGTTCCTCGTAATTTTCGTCCAGGAGTGGGCATTGCGTCTGGTTTCTTAGGAAATAGGGCAGATCCTCTTCGCCAGCGGCCTTATCTTCCAGATAGCCGTATTGCTTGAGTTCTTCAATGTCTTTGCTGGTTTTTAAAAATCTGGCTTTTTCCAAGAAATTGCTGAGCGGTTTGCCGTTGACGTATTCCATTATAAAATACGGCAGCTTTTCAAATTCTCCGTAGCTGTAGATCCGTATTATGCCGGGGTGGTTGCATCTGGCTATGGCCGCAGCTTCGCGGATAAAGCGTTTCTTATTGAGATCGTTGGCCTGGTCAGGCAGGATCATCTTGATCGCGGTATCGCGTTCCAGGTTCTGGTCAAAGGCTTTATAGACCACGCCCATGCCGCCCTGGCCCAGTTCCTGCATGATTCTATGACCGTTTATAAGTGTTCCGTCTTTGAGCATAAAGGTCGGTTTTGGTATAGGTTGCAGAGACCTGTGTTCCTGGTGCCTGTCGCTTGCTTCCCGCTGTCTTTTCATTCAAAGTTATTTTACTATAATATTTACATCTTATATTGTACTGGTCAAAAGGATATCATGAAGCAAAGATCCATACTCATAAAAAACTCTTTGGTCCTTGCCACTATGGACGACAGCGGCCGAGAAATAAAGGGCGGAGATATTTACATTGAGGGGCCGGAGATCAAAAAAACAGGCAAAGGGCTGAAGGTGAAGGCTGATACCTTTATAGACGCCAAAAACTGTGTGGTTCTGCCCGGCTTCGTAAATACGCATCATCATCTTTACCAGACCCTAACCCGTAATCTGCCCGCGGTGCAGGACGCTAAACTTTTTGATTGGCTCGTATACCTTTACAAGATATGGCGGCATATTTCGCCTGAAGCCGTGTACGCCAGCACTCAGGCCGGCCTGGGAGAGCTGCTTTTGACCGGCTGCACCACCAGTACCGACCATCTTTATGTTTTCCCTAAGAAGAACAGCGGCCGTTTTATCGATACCCAGATCTCGGCCGCCGGCGAAATAGGCATGCGCTTTCATCCCACACGCGGCTCCATGTCGCGCGGACGGTCCAAGGGCGGGCTGCCTCCGGACGAAGTGGTGCAAAGCGAGGACTTCATAATGAAGGATTGCGAGCGTCTGGTCCATAAATTCCACGATAAAAATAAATTTGCCATGACCAGGATAGTTATGGCGCCGTGCTCGCCCTTCTCCGTGACCACCGAGCTTTTGAAGCTTACCGCCGAAATGGCCAAAAAGTGGGGTGTGAGAATGCATACCCATCTGGCCGAGACCGCGGATGAAGAGGCGTTCTGCCTGAAACTTTTCAAAATGCGTCCGCTCGATTATATGGAATCCGCTGGGTGGGTCTCTGAGGGGAATGCCTGGTTCGCCCACTGCGTCTATATAAACGAAAAAGAAGCGAAACGAATGGGGGCGACCGGGACCGGAGTCGCGCATTGCCCGTCTTCCAACCTGCGTCTGGGCTCCGGCATCGCCCCTATAAGGACGTTTCTGGATAATAAGGTGCCGGTGGGGCTGGCCGTGGATGGCTCGGCTTCTAACGACACTTCCGATATGCTCGGCGAGCTGCGCCAGTGCATGCTGGTTCATCGCGTAAAATCAGGCGTGGGGTCCATGTCCGCGCGCGATGTTTTCAGGATCGCCACCCGCGGCGGCGCGGAAGTGCTTGGCCGCAAAGATATCGGTTCCATCGAACCGGGCAAAGCCGCCGACTTGGCCGTGTTTGACGTGAGCGGGCTTGATTTTGCCGGTTCCGGCTCGGACCCGCTGGCCTCCCTGTTGTTCTGCGGTGCAGGACACAGGACCAAATATACCATAGTGAACGGAAAGGTCGTGGTCAAGAACGGCAGGCTTGTGAACGTGGATGAGTTCAAACTGGCCGAAAAAGTCAACAAGATCTCAAAAAAACTTTTAACTAAATGATTATGCTCGGCCCGTTTTTATGCCGAATGCGATTATTGAGCCGCGCATAAAGGAGACGCTATGAAAAAGACAGGCGTAAAGATCAAAAAAATAGCCATAAACACCGGCGGCGGGGACGCGCCGGGGCTTAACGCCGTTATACGGGCGGTTGTTGTTTCGGCCCTGAACAAGGGGTACGAGGTTTTCGGCATAAGGGACGGCTATAACGGACTTATGAAGCCGGAGGACTATCCCGAGGGCGGGCTGATCCCGCTCACGCGGCGTTCCGTGCGCGGCATAACCCACTTGGGGGGAACCATACTGGGCACCACCAACAAAGGGAATCCGACCAAGTATCCCACCATTGGAGCCGACGGTAAAATGTACGAAAAAGACCGTAGCGACGAGCTGGTAGCGGCTTTTAGGAGAAATAAGATAGACGCCCTGGTGGCCCTGGGCGGGGACGGTTCCCTGGGGATAGCGAATGTGCTGGCCGAAAAAGGCATACGCGCCATAGGCGTGCCTAAAACCATAGACAATGATCTGGACAAAACCGTGATAACCTTCGGTTTTGACACGGCTGTTTCATTCGCCACCGAGTGCCTGGACCGGCTGCATTCCACCGCTGAGGCGCATCGCCGCGTTATGGTGGTGGAGGTGATGGGCCGCTATGCCGGCTGGATAGCGCTGAACGCCGGCGTCTCCGGCAATGCCGATGCTATCCTGATACCGGAGATCCCGTACGATATAAACAAGATAGCCGCGGCGCTCAAAGAGAGGCCCAAGCGCGGGAAGCATTATGCCATAGTGGTGGTGGCCGAGGGCGCAAAAGCAAAGGGCGGCACAGTTTCCGTCGTCAGCAAGGAGCTTGGCCGCGCGGAGAAACTGGGCGGCGCGGGCGAACGCGTGGCAAAAGAGCTGGAACCGCTTGTGGGCAAGGAATGCCGCACCGTGGTGCTGGGGCATCTGCTGCGCGGCGGCAGTCCCACCACTTTCGACAGGCTTATCTCGCTTAGGTTCGGCGCGGCGGCGGTGCGGGCTTTGGAGGAAGGCCGTTCCGGAGTGATGGTTGCGCTGGATCCTCCCACGGTCCGCTATGTGCCTCTTAAAGAAGCCACCAGCCGCATGAAGGTTGTGCCGCTGGACTGCGACACCATAATTACGGCCCGCGATCTGGGCATCAGTTTCGGCGATTGAAACACCCTCAATGTTAAGCGCTTTAATACTAGCGGGCGGGGATTCTTCAAGGATGGGCCGGACCAAGGCCCTGCTCGAATATGACGGGCGGTTTTTCCTTGAGGCGGTCTGTGCCGGCGTTAAAGCCGCGGGGGTAAAGGAAACGGTCGTTATTCTCGGCGCGAGCCGCGCGGAAGTACTGGCGGCCTGGAAACCGAAAGAAGAAAGAACAGCTTTCAACGAAACCCCGGAACTTGGGCAGATAGCCTCGGTTAGGGCTGGACTGAAACTTGTCGGCGGCGAAGCGGAAGCGGTGATGATCTGTCTCGTGGATCAACCGACCATACTTCCGGAAACTTACAAGCTGGTCGCTGATTTCTGGCGTTCGAATAAAGATTTTATTGTAATACCCAAGTGCCTGAGATTCGCCGCGAACAGTGAAGAACAAAAGGATCTTCGCGGTGAATATCCCCACAAACGCGGCCATCCCATCATTATTCCCAGAAAATATTTCCAGCTATGTTTCGACGGCCCCGCGGATAAAGGCCTGCACTGGGTCACGCACCATCCGTCGGTAAAAGTTCTGGGCCTTATTGTGAAGGATAGAAATATAATAAAGGATTTCGACACGCCTGAGCAGTATGAGGAACTGAAGATCGGAGGAGCGGCGGATTAGCAGTTCTCTTGATCGGCGACCCCGCCGATTTTTCAACTTACTTTTATAAATGCGATAATATATTGATTTTCTCTTAGATTTATTCGAAACCACAGGGGAACATATGCCCGAAACCGAACTTACCAAGGAACAAAAGAAAAAAATATCGGGCGCTCTTTATTTCGGCTACCTGGCTTTTTACCTGATCTCGGTTGACGCCGTTTTTTCCGATTTGTACCTTATTGTCGTCAGCGGGGTTAAGGGCAGTTTGCGCTCTCTTCCGGCTTATTCGTATATGGCGTCCGCCCGCCCGGTCATGGCCGCTTTCATGTTCCTGTTGATAACTCTCTGGTATTCTCCTATCCGCAAGTTCACCAAGACTTTTGACCCGGGCCTGAAACCTGAAATCCGCGCCAAGATAAGCCATATATACAGGGACCTGTATTTGTTTTTTGCCTTATCTGCGGCGGTGCGGGTACTTGTATATATCTTTAAGCCCGGGCACTCTCTGACCTGGGAGCTTTTTTTGAAAGATCTGTTCCCGGCAATGATACTTGTGATTGCCGCCCAACTGTCCGTATCGGTGGCGAATGTGGACAGCTTCCTTGCCAGGGTTGATGAGTTGGTCGCCTTGCTTTACGAGAAAGAGGAGCTTTATAAGATACGTGAAGGGACTGCGATCCCGCTTTTTGCGAAGGTCGCCTTGCTGGTTTCTGTTTCCGCAATAATACCGTTCCTGATGCTGTACGCCGCCTCCATGAGGGGAGTCCAGCTGTCGGATTTCCCGGATGTCTTAATGTCGCTTGTCATCGTTTGTGTGGTAACGCTCGTACTCGGCCTGACCTTTATACTTAAAAGCGTACAGCGCCCGCTGGAAGGGCTCATAAGCAAGATGGGCCGCGTTTCAAAAGGCGATTACAATGTCAAAACCCGCATTTATTTCGCCGATGAAGTGGCGCGCCTCAAGGCGGGCTTCAACGAGATGGTGGACGGTCTTAAGGAGCGGGAGGAGCTTCGCGACACGTTCGGCAGATATATGTCAATAGAGATCGCCCGCGAGCTTCTGAAAAACAAGAAAGTGAATCTTGGGGGCGAACACCTGGACGCGGCGGTGATGTTCTGCGATATCCGTAATTTTACGCCGTTGAGCGAAAAGATGTCAGCGGCACAGGTGGTGGAATTCCTGAATAATTATTTTTCGTACATAACCCCGCCCATAACCGCAAACTTTGGGGTGATAAGCAAATTTATGGGCGACGCCGTGATGGCGGTCTATACTCCGATGCTGGGCTCAGTGAATTACGCGGCCGACTCGGTGCGCTCCGCCCTTGCTATGCGCGAAGCGCTGGCCGCTTTCAACGCCTCGGGTAAAAGTCCCGGAGAGGTCCGCTTCGGTATAGGCATACAGACCGGCGGCCTGGTGGCGGGCAATATCGGCACGCTCGCGCGGCTGGAATACACTTTTATAGGCGATACGGTCAACATAGCTTCGCGCCTTGAATCGAAGACCAAGGAACTCGGGACGGATATCCTTATAAGCAGATCGGTGCTGGATAAAATAGGCGGCATCCTGGACGGAGAGGCGAAATTCGAGGGCGTGGGCCTGATCCCGCTAAAGGGTAAAGCCGAGCCGATAGAACTTTATAAAGTCCTTCCCAGAGCGTAGGATTTTCATAAAAAATATTCGGGGACATCGCTTGCACGCGGCTCTGAGGGCTGCCGTCGTTCTATAGTCTGGAGACTTTCGGGACCGTCCCGGCATATTATTTATATAATGTGCATGATGGGCCGTATGTTACACCATGATCTGGAGGAATTGAACTATGGGTAATACCAAGAGGTGCTATAACTGCTCAACGGAGGTGGACGAAGACGAAGAAATATGTCCGCGTTGCAGGAAGAAGCTTGGGGCTAAAGGGGACTCCGGAATAGCTAAAAAGCCGGGCTCGCTTGTACTGAAAATATTTTTTGTACTTCTTTTAATCGCCATAGCCGGCAAATTTGCCGGACGTTCCTCTTCCGCAAATTCGGCGGCGGCGCCGGCCTCGGATATGGTCGTTGTCAAAGAAATCAGCAACACCGACGACTCCAGGGATGGAGTGATAAAGAAGCTGAAGGAAAAGGGGGCGCAGGCGCTGGGCACTCTTGGCGTTGTGGATGTCGGCTATAACAATAATGACGCGCTATGCGTTTATGTGGATCCGCGGTTCGGCAGTCTTACAAGGCCGCAGCAGGAGCAATTGGTTAAGATCATGGCGAATGAATGGGCGAAGGCCCTTGGAAAAGACTCAACCGCGGTCGAGATTCTGGAGCACGATACCAAAAAGAAAGTGGATGAGTGGACGGTGAAATAATGAAGGAATCCAGAAATCTCATAAAAATGCTGGGTGAGGCCATGGACAGCGGTAAGAGCGCCGCGTTCGTGACTATAATTTCCGCGGACGGCTCCACGCCGCGCGAAGCGGGCGCCAAAATGCTGGTGTTCGAGAACGGTTCCATAGAGGGGACCGTCGGCGGGGGCGCGTTGGAAGCGCTGGTTATAAAGCAGGCCGTGGCCTGCGTAAAAAAAGGCCTGGGGGGGAAATTCGTTTTTGACCTCAAGCCTAAAGGCGGCGCCCGCGCAAGTGCCTCCGGCCTGCGGACTACCAATACCGGCATGATCTGCATGGGCAAGGTGGAAACATTTATTGATGTCTATAAAAATCCTCTCAAAATACTGGTTCTTGGCGCCGGTCATGTGGGCATGAAGATAGCTGAGGCCGCGGATCTGGCCGGCTATCCCTGCGTGGTCGCAGACGACAGGCCGGAATTCGCCAATACGGAAAGATTTCCTAATGCTTCAGCTGTTATGCTCGAAAAGCCGCACGAAGCCGTGCTTCGCGCCGATGTGGACGAGAATACGTATGTGGTGATAGTTACCCGTGGCCATGCGCTGGATCGGGAATGCCTCGAAGAGGCGATGAGGACTAGGGCGCGCTATATCGGCATGATAGGGAGCGCCGATAAAGTGCGGGAAATATTCCGCCTGGCCGGGAAACAGAAACTTTACCCGCTGAAAGACAAGCGGGTTTATTCTCCCATTGGGCTCGATCTCGGCGGCAAGGCGCCCGGCGAAATAGCCGTTTCGGTACTGGCGGAGATAGTGAAATTGCATTATAAGCGCGATGGAAAGCATATGAGAGTCGCCGGAGAATAGGCGATAGATAAGAGATTGAAGCCGGATGCCGGGGAGTTGTTGATCCGTACATTTCTGGTCCATAAGTTTATGTTTGAGGAACCATGGATAAATTTTCTTATATCGGTAAACCTGTAGTCAGAAAGGACGCGCTGGTAAAGGCGTCCGGCCTGGCCAGATATGCGGCCGACCAGGATTTTGCCGGCATGCTTTACGCCGCCGCCGTACGTTGCCCGGTCCCCCGCATAAAGATCTTAGGCGTTTCAGACTCCAAAGCCAGGAAAGTTCCGGGCTACGTAACTTTAGTTACACACAAGGATATAAAAGGCCCGAATAAATGGCCGCTGGTGGTTGACGATTATCCATTTCTGCCGGAGACGGAAGCGAAGTTCCAGGGTGAGACCGTGGCCCTGGTTGTGGCGGAAACCCAAAAGGCGGCCAAAAATGCCGCGCGCCTGGTGGAGATAAAGTACAAAGAGCTTCCTTTTGTAGAGGATCCGCTGAAAGCCATGGATAAGAAGGCCATAAAGCTTTACGGTGATGACAATGTCTTCGCAAAGTTCGTAATAAAAAAGGGCGATCCCGACAAGGCGATAAAAGAAGCGCATGCCGTGGTGGAAGAGGAATTTACCACCAACTACCAGGTGCACGCATATCTGGAGACCCAGGGCGTAACGGCCGTGCCCGAAGCCGACGGCGGGTTGACCGTTTACAGCTCCACCCAATGTCCGTTCTACGTCCTTGACGGCGTGGCGGCTGTGGCGGATCTGGGATACCATAAAGTGAAAGTTATTCAGACCGTGACGGGTGGAGGTTTCGGAGGCAAGGAAGACGTCCCGGCTTTGGTGGCCTCGCATGCCGCCATCTGCGCGCTTAAGACCGGCAGGCCGGTCAGGCTGATTTACGACCGGAAAGAGGATTTTAACTCCATGTCCAAGCGGCATCCGTCCTGGTCAAGGGTAAGCTATGCGTCCGACAAGAACGGGAAGATCACGGCCTGCGTGGTTAAATATGTCCTGGACGGCGGAGCTTATTCCACACTGTCGCCGATAGTTTTGTGGCGCGGCGCCGTGCACGCCGCCGGGCCTTACAAGATAGAAAATGTGCGTATAGAGGCTTATGCCGTGGCCACCAATAAGGTCCCTTGCGGCGCTTTCAGGGGATTCGGCCAGCCGCAGATCTGTTTCGCCCAGGAATCCCTGGTGGACGATCTTGCGCACAAGTTGAAGATGGACCCCATAGAGCTTCGCTTAAAAAATATCCTGCGCCCCGGAGACAAGACCGCCACCGGCCAGACCATCGGCGCTTCCTGCGGCCTTGAAGAACTTCTTGAAACCGTGAGAAAAAGATCCGGCTGGGACTCAAAAGCGGGTTCGCATAATCCGAATTCCACGCGCCCCGCCTCCGGTCCAGACAAAGTCCGGGGCCTGGGAGTGTCCGTGGCCTATTACGGAGTAGGCCTTGGCGCAAAGGGCCGGTATCTTGACCGCGCCGGCGCCTATGTGAATATTTACAAGGACGCGACCGTTGGTGTCAACGTGGGGAACACCGAAATGGGGCAGGGCGCCCTGACCGTACTGAGCCAGATCTGCGCCGAAACCTTGAACGCCCCGTACGATAACATAAAACTGGAGGAAGTGGATACCTCCAAGGTGTCTGATTCCGGGCCCACCGTGGCCAGCCGCACCACTCTCATGAGCGGCAACGCCATCCTTGAGGCCGCCGCGCCTATACGGGCCGGCATCTTCAAGACGGCGTTGGACCTGCTTCTCGCCAAAGGCGCGCAAGCTTCCAGCCCGATGAGCGCCTTCCGGGGCGTGTTCTCAATCGGAGAGGTTTCAGTGACCTTTGCCGAAGTTGTGAAGGAATGCTGGAACCGGCGTATGAAGATGGGCGAACAAGGCTGGTATGTTTCGCCCCATACTTCCTATAACATGGGCGACGGCCAGGGCGACGCCTATGTGACCTACTCCTACTCCGCCGATGCGGCCGAGGTTGAAGTGGACCTTAAGACCGGGGTCACCAAAGTTTTGAATATTTACGCGGCCTACGATGTGGGCAGGCTTATTAATCCGCGGCTGGCGGAAGGCCAGGCCCAGGGCGGTATTTTGCAGGGCATGAGCTGGGCTCTCTATGAGAACCTGGTTTACAAGAACGGAATAATGCTTAACCCTAATTTTACCGACTATGTCATGGCCACTATTGCCGATAAACCTGAATATGATATAGTTTTCATAGAGAAACCCTATGCCGAAGGACCGTACAACGCCAAAGGAATGGGCGAGGTCCCGTTGATAGGCGTTGCGCCGGCTGTAGGTAACGCGGTCAGGAACGCTTCGGGGGTCAGAGTAAGATCCGTGCCTATTTTGCCGGAGAAGGTCTGGACGGGGCTTGCCGGTAATAGAAAATAACCGCGGATTTACGTCAACGATTTGATATTCAGGAGGGGAGGATAATGTATTTTAACTTAAAGATGTTCAGGGTGGCGATAACGGCGGCGGTGTTTTTCAGTTTCAGCGCCGTTTCGTTCGCGGAAGACAGTTATACCAAGCTGGCCAAAGAAATAGCCACCGCCGGCTCCTCCATAACCAATAAGAAAATAGCCATCATTCCTTTCTCTTATGCCGACGGGCGCGTCGCGACAAAAGACGGTTCCGTGATCTCTGAGCGCATAACGATGAAGCTGATAAAACTGCGGAAATTCGAGATAGTGGAGCGCAGCATGCTGGACAAGGTAATGGGGGAACTGAAGCTCCAGAACTCCGGCATGATGGACGCGACCAGCACGCAGCAGCTGGGGAAACTTCTGGGCGTGGAAGCCATAGTCACCGGCACTCTGGTGGAGATGCAGGGCGGCAAAATAGAGGTCAACGCCAGGCTTATCAAGACGGAGACCGCGCAGGCTATAGGCGCGGCTGAGATGACCGTTGAGAAAGACTGGGTCGGAGACGCGGCCACCCCGGTCCAGCCCCAGACCCAGGCGCAAGCACAGGCACAACAACAGCAGGCGCAGCCGACCTACTACCAGCAGCCGACCTACTACCAGCAGCCTACGGCGCCCGCTCCGCGCGTGCGCGGGAAATACGAATACGGTTTCTTTGAGGTGTTCTACGGTTTTGGTTCCCCGGATATGAGGCTTGAGTTCTCCAATACAAACTCGAACATTATCCTGGACAACACTTACACCAACGAACTCGGTATAAATATTACCCCCAACCGGCCGTATCCTACCTACGCGTATAATCACTATCATGCCGGGACGGTCACCTTCGATAAACTCAAAACCGGCGGTTCCGGTCCGCTGGCTATGCGCGTTGGCGGTTACAGTAACAGCGTGATAGGCGGAGATTTTGAATTCTCATACGAGAATCGTAATATTCTGGCCCAGGATACCACCTGGTCCGTGGACGGCACGGCTCCGGCCGCTTTTACTTTCTCCAGCAACGATTACGCTACGGTAAAGACTTTCGGCATGAGCTTCGATCTGCTTTTAAGGGTACCAGGGGAGACAATAGACCCTTACACCGGGCTGGGCCTGGGATTATCCCTGAACACCATAGATCTGCCGTATGTGTGGGGTGTTAATTCTGTCGCGCCCGATGTGGAATTCGCGCCGGGCTTAATGTTCAGGATACCCATAGGCATAAGGATAAGGACCTCCAATCACCTGAGTTTCGTGGCCGAAGTGCGGTATGAATTGAATTCCATGTCGTTCGACCGCGGGTTTGCCGGAGAGAGCGACTCTATAAAGTTGAGCGGCACTAAATTCATAGCGGGCATGGGCCTGACTTTCTAAATACGGCATGTTGAACGCCATATTCAAACTTAAATGCACGGTTAACGGCGTGAAGATCGAGCGGGATCTGGATTCCTCCAGGACCCTGCTTGAGTTCATTCGCGTTGATCTGGGCCTTAAAGGGACCAAGGAAGGCTGCGGAGAAGGGGAGTGCGGGTCCTGCCTTGTGTTGGTGGACGGAAAAGCCGTCAACTCCTGCCTGATGATGGCCGTTCAACTGCAGGGCAGAGAGCTGACCACTATCGAGGGACTTAAGGGACGCGAGGGCGGTCTGCATCCCCTGCAGAAGACTTTTATGGAAGAGGGGGCTGTGCAGTGCGGCTTTTGTATTCCAGGGGCGATAATCGCGGCCGAAGCTCTCCTGCGCGAAAATCCCAGGGCCACCTCAGAAGATATAAAACGCGGCCTTACCGGTAATTTTTGCCGCTGTACCGGTTATGAGAAGATCCTCAGTGCGGTGGAAAAATCAAAAAGTTGCAGGTAGCGGGAAGAAAAGCCCGTCACATTGTCTTGACAGCCTAAAATGATAACTTTATGCCTCCTATCGTAGTCAAACCCCCAACCCTGCAGGCGTTATGGCGCAGCCTTCCTTCTTTTGGGGGTGCCAGAAGATACTTGGCCGGAGGTACCGATCTTGTGGCGGGCGCCAATGCCGCGCCGGCCGGCGTCAAGGCCCGTCCGAAGGGGGGTAGCTTCGATCGAACTGAAGTTTGGGTTGATATAAGCGGGTTGAAAGAATTGCGCGGCATAAAGGAAACTAAGACTTCACTGATGATCGGCGCCGGGGCTAAAATAGCCGAATTGGAGGCCTCTCCGCTGGTCCGGCGCTGGCTGCCGGTCCTAAGCGCGGCCATCCCTCATTTCGCAAGCCCCTCGTTGAGGAATATGGCGACCATAGGCGGCAATGCCGCCAACGCCAGTCCCTGCGCGGACGCCGTCTGCGCGCTCTGCGCGGAAAAGGCGCAAGTATTGCTGGAGTTTAAAGGAAAAAGGCGTAAACTGGCCCTCCCCGCCCTTTTTAAAGGTCCCAAAAAGACCGTTTTACGGAAAGATGAACTGATAGTCGCTTTTGAAGTCCCGAAGTGGAAACATTCCGGAGCCTATCTAAAGCTCGGGCCCAGGTCTTATTTCGGTATTTCCAAAGCGGCCGTGGCGGCGGCGCTTGAAATGGATGGGGAAAAGGTGAGATCCGTCTGCATAGCCCTGGCTTCCGTGGCGCCCGTGCCCCTTCTGGCGGTTAAAACCGCTAATTACCTGTGCGGACGGATGCTGAACGAAGAAAATGCCCGCACGGCCGCGGCCCTGGTCAAGACCGAAGTTTCTCCCATCACAGATGTGAGATCCGAAGCAGGTTATCGGCGGGAGATGTGCGGAGTTCTGCTGGAAAGGGCCTTGAATTCTATTGCATCCGGAGTATCCGGGATAAATTAAATTCCGCGCTTTTGCCGCGAGGTTTATGATGGTCCGTGGTGCGGCGTCCGCATGGTTAATGGCGGGTAGGCCGGATTCGCGGATAAAAAACCTGACAATCCGTTTCAATATTCAAATTACATATCTGCATCCACAGTTGGCCGGAGGTCGCATGAGTAATATTAAATATTGCAGTTTCCCCGTGACGCCTAAAGCGGCCCTTGCCGAGCTTTTGAGCCGGAAAAATGAGGCGCTGGCCGTGGCCGGGGGAACTTTGGCGGCAAAGACTCTGCCGGAAACGACGGTTAATTTTGTTGAGCTGAAAAACCTGCCTCTAAACTATATCAAGATGCGGGGGCCTGATCTTGTCATAGGCGCAATGGCGACTTTTGATGATATAGATAATTCGAAGCTCGTAGGAAGCTGGGCCGGCGGAGTTATTTCTACGGCGGCCGCGCGGTGTTCAAGCCAGCTGATAAGGAACATGGCCACTATCGGCGGCAATATCGCCCGGCCTCATTCTTTTAATATCTTTCCGGCCGTGCTGCTGGGCCTGGATGCGAAAGTCAAAATACTCTGCAAAACCGGCGTTAAGACCTGCGCCTTTTCCGACATCTATCTCGCGGATTTTAAATTCCGTCCCGGCCGCGACTGCCTGATCCTGGAGGTAGTAATTCCAGGCAAAACCAGGAACTGGACCTGCCGGTTCGAAAAATTCGCGAAGACAGAGGCCAGTTGGGAGGCTTACCTGACGCTTTTTATGGCCGCGGAAATTAATAGCGGCTCCATGAATGAGATACGTGTGGCGGTCGGCGCATTGTCGCCCAAACCGTTCCGGGCGCGGGGGGCCGAAAAAGTCCTGGCCGGGGCTGAACTTTCCGCCGGGGTCATAGACGCGGCCGTCGTGGAATTGGAACGGGATATGGATGTTGTCCGCGCGAGCGAATTCAAGAAAGAAGTTTCCGCCAGCCTCTTCAGAAGATTCCTGGAGGTTTTGTGAAAAAGGAAAGTATAAGACTTGAAGCCGTGAACGGCGTGTTCAGGATCAGCCTCACCGTGAACGGAGTTAAAAAAAATTTCGCCGTTAAGAACAATGAGTTCCTCCTTAACGCTCTGCGGCGTTACGGCTATAAGGGCGCAAAGAAAGGCTGCGATACCGGCGATTGCGGCTCATGCACCGTCATATTCAACGGCAAACCGGCGCTTGCCTGCCTCATACCGGCTTTCACGGCTCACGGCGCCGAGATCACTACCATAGAGGGCGTGGGTACGGTCCGGAACCCTCATCCGCTTCAGGAGGCTTTTGTTGAAGCCGGCGCGGTTCAGTGCGGTTTCTGTATCCCGGGGATGATCCTGTCCTCCAAACATCTGCTGGATGTTAATCCCTCGCCTTCCGAAGACGATATAAAGAAATATCTGGACGGCAACCTGTGCCGCTGTACCGGCTATGTGAAGCAGATCCAGGCCGTAAAAATGGCCGCAAAAAAAATAAAAAAGGCTTAAAGGGTCAAGCAATGGGGGGGGGTCCGCCGCCGTCAGTGAGTTTATCGTTATTTGTTAAGGAGATTGTTGTGGAAAAAAATGATTTTAAAGTGGTGAATAAGCGCGTGTTGAAAATGGATTCCCTGGGCCTGGCTTGCGGCGAACCCGTCTTCACCGACGACGTGGATATTAACGGCATGCTTTACGGCCGCATTCTCTGGAGCCCATACGCTCACGCCCGCATAACGAAGATAGACACTAAAGAAGCTGAAAAAGTTCCGGGCGTGAAAGCCGTGCTGACCTATAAGAACGTGCCGCGGGTCCCGCATACCACCGCAGGCCAGGGCTATCCCGAACCTTCCCCTTACGATACTTACATCCTGGATAATAAAGTGCGTTTCGTCGGCGACCGGGTGGCCGCCGTGGCCGCGGAGACTCCCGAAGCTGCGGAAGCCGCACTCAAACTGATAAAGACCGAGTACGAGATCCTGCCGGCCGTCTTCGACACCTTTGAAGCCATGAAAGACGGCGCTCCGGTGATTCACGACGAGAAAGACGCGAAGAATATCCCCGACGCCAGGCACAACATCGCCGCGAAGTTCGAATTCGAAGTGAAGAACGGCGAATGGTTCAAGGACGCGGATTTTGTTATAGAGCACAGCTATAAGATGCCTTATCTGCAGCACTGCGCCATAGAGCCCCACATTGTTATCACATGCTTCGATCCTTTCGGTCGGCTGGTCATAAGGACCTCCACTCAGGTGCCTTTCCACGTGCGCCGCATCGTGGCCCAGGCGCTAAAGCTGCCGGTAAAAAAAATACGCGTCATAAAGCCCCGCATAGGCGGAGGTTTCGGCTCAAAGCAGGAGGTTCTGCTGGAAGATATCGCAGCGGCGCTTTCCCTCAAGACCGGCAAGCCGGTGAAAATTGAATACACCCGCAAAGAGACCTTCATCTCCAGCCGCACCCGCCATCCTTCCACGGTCCGTCTTAAGACCGGTTTCAAGAAGGACGGCACCATTACCGACGCGGAGATGGATATAGTTCTCAATACCGGCGCCTACGGCTCGCACGCCCTGACGGTGATGATGTGCTCCGGTTCGCATACCATCCCGTTCTATAAAGTGAAGAACAATATAAAGTTTTTGGGCCGGAGCGTTTATACCAACCTGCCGGTAGCCGGCGCTTACCGGGGCTACGGAGCCACCCAGGGCTTTTTTGCCTGGGAATCCCAGATGGACATTATGGCCGCCAAGATCGGCATGGACCCCGTAGAATTCCGGAAAATGAACTATATACGGCTGGGCGAGGGCTCTCCGGTGTTCAAGGCTATGGGCGAAGGGCGGGAAGGCGTAGAGCAGGTCATAACCTCTATCGGCCTTTACGAAGGGATAGAAAAAGGCCTGAAAGCCATAAACTGGCGCGCTAAAAAGGAGAAAAATAAAGGCGGGAAGGGCGTGTTGCGGCGCGGGCTGGGGATGGCTTGCATGATGCAAGGCTCGGGGATCCCCGAGGTTGATATGGCCAGCGCCACCATAAAAATGAACGAGGACGGTTCCTTCAATCTTATGGTCGGCGCTACCGACCTGGGGACAGGCTCCGATACTATTCTGGCCCAGATAGCGGCCGAGGTTCTGGGGGTTAAGGCCGAAGACTTCATCGTCTATTCTTCCGATACCGATCTTACGCCATTCGACGTCGGCGCCTACGCTTCCTCCACCACTTTTATTTCGGGCAACGCGGTAAAAAAAACCGCCGAAAAGGTCCGTGAAATGATAATTGCGGTGGCGGCGAAGATCCTGGACAGGAAAAAAGAAGACTTACGCCTGGAAGGCGGCAAAGTGGTCGCCAATGACGGCGCGGCCTGCGGCCTCTCGGAGGTGGCCAATACCTCACTCTACTATTACGATCAGCACCAGATCATAGCTTCGGCTTCGCATTACGCCCACACCTCTCCGCCTCCGTTCGCGGCTAATTTCGCGGAAGTGGAAGTGGATACCGGAACGGGAAAAATAAAGATCCTGGACTATGTCTCCTGCGTGGACTGCGGCACGGCGATCAATCCCGAACTGGCCGAGGGCCAGAACGACGGGGCCGTGCTTAACGGCATAGGCCACACGCTCTCGGAGGAACTGGAGTTTTCTTCCAACGGCACGCCGCTGAACGCCAGTTTCAGGCGCTACAAGATCTTTAACACGCTCGACATGCCGCCCATAAAGACATTCCTGATCCCAACCTTCGAGCCCAACGGGCCTTTCGGCGCCAAATCGGTTTCGGAGATCGGGATCAACGGTCCGCTGCCGGCGGTGGCCAACGCTTTGTACGACGCCGTCGGAGTGCGGTTGTTTGATTCGCCCTTCACGCCGGAAAAAGTGCTTGCGGCTATTAAGAAAGCGGGTAAAAAGTAGCGGGCGGCGGGGTACAGGTTGAGAGATGGAAGATTCATCTCTCATTGTGATCCGGTCCCCGCGGCTTTTACTGAACTGCTAATTTAAGGAGAAACGATGAATGACAAAAACAAAGTCAAGGAAATCCTCAATATTGCCGGCAAGAAAGATATCCGGTTTATAAAACTTTGCTTCGTGGATATTCTGGGCCAGCTTAAATCGGTTTCTATCAGCCGCAGGGAGCTTGAACATGCTCTTAAGGACGGTATGGGGCTGGACGGCTCTTCCGTGGAGGGGTTTGCCCGCATTTACGAATCCGATCTTCTGCTCATGCCTGATCCGGACACTTTTAAACTCATGCCGGCCTCTTTTGACGGGCCGCAAAGCGCCGTGATGTTCGGAGATATCGTGACCCCCCGGGGCGAACATTATCCCGGTGATACGCGCTATATTTTAAAACAGAACCTTAAAAAAGCCGCCGCTCTGGGGTATACCGGTTTCATGGTGGGGCCGGAGCTTGAATATTTTTATTTTTCAGGTTCTTCCAAACCGGAGGCCCTTGATAACGGTGGCTATTTCGATACGGTGCCGCTTGACGAGTCCGCGGACCTCAGGAAGGAAACCATCCTGCTGCTGGAAGACCTGGGGATCCCGGTGGAATATTCCCACCACGAGGTCGCGCCCAGCCAGCACGAGATAGACCTCCGTTACTCCGACGCCCTCGGTATGGCGGACAAAGTTATTATGTATAAACTGGTGGTTAAGCAGGTGGCCGCCAAGCACGGAGTGTACGCCTCTTTCATGCCTAAACCCCTGAATGGCGTCAACGGAAGCGGAATGCATGTGCATCAGTCCCTTTTTAAGGGAGACCGGAACACCTTTTTTGACAAAAATGATCCGGCGTATCTTTCCGATACGGCAAAGCATTATACCGCCGGCATTCTTAAGCATGTGAGGCAGCTCTGCGCCGTCACAAATCAATGGGTGAATTCCTACAAGCGGCTGGTGCCGGGGTTCGAAGCCCCGGTCTATATCGCCTGGGCCAGGAGCAATCGTTCCGCTCTGGTCAGGGTGCCGCAGCTGCGGCTGGGAGCGGAAAAATCCAGCCGCATAGAGTGCCGTTTCCCGGACCCGGCCTGCAATCCATACCTCGCTTTCTCGGTGATGCTGGCCGCCGGTCTGGACGGCGTTAAAAACAAGCTGCCGCTGGCCAAACCAGTGGAGGCCGATATCTACGAAATGGATCACCTGGAGCGCCAGGCGCATAAGATAGAGACCCTGCCCGGTTCCCTGCTGGAAGCGATAGAAGAGGCCGAGAAGTCCAAACTGCTCAGGGAAGCGCTGGGTGAACATGTTTTCGGAAAATTTATCGAGAACAAGCGCATAGAATGGGATAGCTACCGCACCCAGGTCACCGATTACGAGATAAACAGGTATTTGTCCATACTTTAACCATAAAAGGCGCTGTACTGTTGAAAGTGACTTATGTGCTATTGCGGTCAATAAGCCTATAGCTTATACTATAACCTGCGCTATGGATAGGTGTTGAATTGCGCGAATGTCTTGCTATAAATGGGCCGCCGCTAATAAACTGTTTTAGGCATAATTCCGCGGCTTATTGAGAGGGTGCGGTACTATGCTAATGTTGTCCGACCTTAGTATGGATTGTGTTCATGTGCGGTTTTCAACACGGTATCCTGGCCTGTTTTTCCTGCCGCTTTTTCTTACTCTTACCGTTTACAGCTTAACATTTGCCGGAGTATCATCGGATATTCGTGGCTCAAAGGCGCCTTCCGTGTCCGCCGGCTCCCGGTCTCCCGGGAATGCGCATGCTAAACCGGCTAAGGCGGAGGGGAAATCCGGTGAAACCGGAGTAGTGGCAAAAACAGGTGAAAAGGGCGTGATCACGGAGTTGGATCTAGCGGACTTTTCCGCCGCCGAAAGTTGCTACGGCTCCGATGCCATTAACTCAAGAAAGGCGGGTTTCATGCGGATGCTTGAAGCTTCCGTGGGAGAGGAGATTCTCAGCAGGAATGCCGGAGCCGGGATAACTTCCGCGGACTATGAAGCTGAACTAGCGCGTGTGGACAGGGAAACAAGAGCGCCGGAGATACTGGACTGCATAAAGAAACATTTCGGTTTTGATAAAGAATCCGGCAAATTCACCGTAGCAGGGGGCAGGGATCGGTATAAGAAAGTTTTTTTGAGAAAATATCTGGCGCAGAACCGTCTTTTCCGGTTCATTCATTACGATCCTAAAGTCCAGGCGGAGGCGTACCGTATAAAAGGGGCTGTTTTAGAGCAAACCTCCGGTGGAGCCTCGTTCGCGGCGCTGGCCGCCAAATACGGCCTTGTCTATTCCACCCATCAGTACACCGTGGAAGAGAGGAAGACGGACATGGTCAACAACAGTTCCCAGAGCTTTGCCGCCGCGCCCGAAGGCGGGATACCCTGGTCTCCTTTTGAAAAGCAGTTTATAGAGGAGCATCTGGCCGGGCTTAAACCCGGCGACATGGGAAAGGCCGCGATAGAATCCGACGATGATTTCCAGTTTGTCCGGCTAGTAAGTGTTACGGATGGTAAATACGATTTTGAATCGCTGCGGATAAAGAAAAGAGACGACTATTTCCGGACTTCGGAGAAATTACGGTGCGCCATATATGATGCGGAACTTAATAAATGGCTCCTGGGGATATCCGGGAATCCGATGCTCGGGATCCTCCAATTTAATAACCCGGTATACCAGGGCCCCTGACTAACAGAAAAAAGTCGGATTGTTTTTTGTGTTTTCTTCGGGATTTTAACTCCGGGAGGCGCTATGTTGTCATGGTGTATACATTCCCTTGTCTTAACTATGGGGAACAGCATGCAAAATGAGGAAACGCTCTCCGGTTTTGTTTTTATGAAAGCCGGAAAGGCGAAATATCTTTGAAACAGGGCCTTACTATAATAATACATAGGATCGCGCACAATGTTGATTGACAAGTTCAAGGATTCTTTCTGGAGATTTACCGCCGGCAGGGTACGGCTTGCGGTTTTGTTCTGCTTGTCTTTCCCAGCCGCGGCCGCCATTGCCGTGGCGGCGACTCCGGCCTCCGTTCAGTTTCCCGCCGTTTCCACTAATTCAGTCGATGTTTCCTGGGTCCTGGACGCCCCCGGCACGGAAGCTCCGCTGGTTGTGCTCTCATCCGATAATTTTTCCACCGTATTATCGTCGGGGACAATGGCGATAGGTTCGCAGACCACAACGTATCTGGCGCTTAATCCGAATACCACGTATTATTTCAAAGTGAAAGTTTCCACCGAAGACGATGCCGCCTACAGCTCCGTTATCACCACTGTTACCTACGTGGAAACTCCGACAAATATCGTTTTTGACGAGATAACGGCCGGCACTATAACGGCTTCCGCTTACACGGCTACGCCCGGGTTCTCGAACCTGGAGGTCGGTTCGTCGGGCGTGAATGTGGCTCGTGACGGGGCATACGCGGGCTGGAGGAACGGAAATGTCTGGACCGAGAAGGCTGCGATGCCTACTGTGCGGCAATATCCCGCTGCCGCGGCAATCGGCGGTAAGTTATATGTGGTGGGTGGGTTTGATGGGGTTTACCTTAACGCAAACGAAGAATATGATCCTGTAGCGAATGCCTGGTCGACAAAGGCTGATATGCCCACTGCGCGGTGCTATCTCGCCGCTGCGGCATTAAGCGGCAAGCTATATGTGTTGGGCGGATATAGTCCGGCTATGAACACGAATGAAGAGTATGATCCGACGTCGAATACATGGTCAACAAAGGCGGTTATGCCCACTGCGAGGCGCCATTTGGCAGTCGCGGCAGTAGGTGGTAAGTTATACGCGATTGGCGGGTACACCGGTGCTTACCAGAACGTAAACGAAGAATATGACCCAGCAACTAATACCTGGGAGACAAAGGCCGCGATGCCGGCTGTGCGCAGCTCTGTGTCCGCCGTAACAATCGGCGGTAAGGTATATGCCGTGGGCGGGTTTGATGGGGCGTATCTGAATAGAAATGAAGAGTATGACCCTGTGTTGAATACGTGGACGACAAAGGCGGTCGTGCCTGTGGCACGTTATGGTGTGGCTGCCGCGACAATCGGCGGGAAACTATACGCGATTGGCGGGTACACCGGTGCTTACCAGAACAAAAACTATGAGTATGACCCCGCGGCGAATACCTGGGCGGAAAAGGCGGCGATGCTCTCCGCTCGGCAAGGTTTGGTTGTCGCACCACTGGGTGGTAAGTTATATCTTGTGGGTGGAAATAACGGCGGGAACCTGAACACGAACGAAGAATATGACCCTGGCGTGGCGGCTAAATTTACGGGACTTATTCCCAATACCCAGTATTCCTTCAAAGCCAAAGCCAGGGATATGAACGGAACCGAAACATCTGAATCCATCACGGTTTCAACCTATACCTTGGCCTATGCCGCCGGTCCGGCGTCATTCACGGATATTTATGCCTCCAGCATAACGGTTGCCTGGTCTTCCGGCACGGTTTCCGGCGGTTATAACGGGGCCGGAGCGGTTTACCTTGTCCAGGCGTCAAATCTGGCTGATTTTAATACGATAGCCGGTTCTTCGCAGACCCTGAACCCCTTTGCTACGGTTGAGGGCCTGACCCCTCCGACCACGTTCTACTTTCGTGTGAAGGCTTTGAACAGTATTAATACCTGGAGCGATTACTTCGTTCTCGGCTCTACAGCTAACGGCGTCTCTGTCCCAGTCAATCCGGTTGTTGTTGCGGTGTATGTATCAAGCGCTATAGTCAGCTATGGTCCGGCGGCGGGAGCGAGCGGGTATGTAATTGACGCTTCCACAGCTTCGGATTTCAGCGGGACTCTGTATTCTTCTTCAACCAGCGACAATCTCCTGTCCAGCCTGTCTCCGCAGAACCTTATCCCTAATACTACTTTCTATCTGCGGGCGGGTTCGCTGCTGGGGGAAAGCACGGCTTATACAAATGCCGTCCCTTTTTCAACAAGTACGCTGATAGCGACTCCAACTGATATGATATTTGACGAAATAACCTCCGGTACTATAACTGCCTCAGCTTATGCTGCCACGCCCGGGTTCACGAACCTGGAAGTCGGTTCATCGGGAGTAAATGTATATGGGAACGGCGCTTATGCCGGGTGGGGGAACGGTAATACCTGGACAACTAAAACAGGCCTGCCTGCTGCCCGGTCCGGCGCCGCAGCCGCTGCGGTCGGCGGGAGATTATTCGTGGTAGGCGGGTGGAACGGGGCGGCCTTCCAGAACACAAACTACGAGTATGACCCCGTGGCGAATAGTTGGGCGACAAAGACAGCTATGCCCACTGCGCGGGCCTATTTTGCCGGCGCCGCGGCTGGCGGGAAGATATATATGGTAGGCGGCAGCAGCGTGACCGGGACGAATTACCTTGCCACAAACGAAGAGTATGACCCCCTGGCGAATACCTGGCTGGCAAAGGCGGCTATGCCCACTGCGAACCGGTATTTTGGCGCCGCCGGCGTCGGCGGGAAGGTGTATATTCTGGGTGGAGAGAATGGGACTGCCCTCAACGCAGAGTATGACCCCACAACTAATACCTGGGCGACAAAAGCGGCGCTGCCCACCGGGCGTTCACAGCTAAGTGCCGCGGCATTTGGCGGGAAAATATACGCGATCGGCGGAATTAGCGGAAGTAGCCTGAACACAAACGAAGAGTATGATCCCGCGGCGAATACCTGGGCAATAAAGGCGGCTATGCCCACTGCTAGATCCAATGTGGCTGCAGCCTCGGTCGGCGGTAAGATATATGCGCTTGCTGGATGGAACGGAATTAATCAGAACGCAAACGAAGAGTATGATCCCGCGGCGAATACCTGGGCAACAAAGGCGGTAATGCCCACCGCACGGCGCCAGTGTCCCGCCGCGGCAGTGGGAGGGAAAGTATATGTGGTGGGTGGATATACCCCGAGTGTTTTGAATGTAAATGAAGTGTATGATCCCGGCGCGGCTGTAAAATTTACCGGACTTACGCCTAATACCCAGTATTCTTTCAAAGCCAAAGCCAGGGACATGAACGGAACTGAAACACCTGAATCCGTTTTGGTTTCAACTTATACGCTGGCAACAGCCACAGTTTCTTTGTCCGGAGTCACCTTCCTGCAGAATGACTGGAATCGTGTGCGTGTGCAGTGGTCCTCCGGGACTAACGCCGGCGGTTTTAACGCGCCCGGGGCGCGCTACGATCTGCAGGCGTCCACCGGTTCGGATTTTATACCGGTTGCCGGGTCATCCAACACCGCGAACCTGTCCGCCGATATCGCCGGGCTGAATGCCCTGACGACTTATTATTTACGCGTGCGTGGCGTTAATTTTCTGGGTACGCCAGGCGACTATACTGTTCTTGGTTCCACGCAGACTCCGATAAAATCCCCCGCGAATCTGCAATGGGTCTATGTTTCCAGCACGCAGGCGCGCGTATCGTGGGAGCTGGAGGTTCCGGCCACGGAGTCTCCGCTTATGGTTATCTCGACCGTGGCCGACTTCAATGTAGCCATTTCCTCGGCTCTCGGCTCCCTCGGTCAGCAGGCCACGACCTATGCTTTGCTGGACAATACTTCGTATTACTTTAAAGTCAAGGTTTCCACTGATCCGGACCTAAATTACTCCACGGTCATATCCACGCACACTCCCGCGCCTATACCGTCGGATATTGTTTTTGACGAGATAACCGCCGGCACTATAACGGCTTCCGCATATGCGGCTACGCCCGGGTTCACCAGCCTGGAGGTTGGTTTGTCCGGGGTAAATGTGGCTCGTGACGGGGCATATGCGGGGTGGAGAAGCGCCAATAGCTGGAGCACAAAGGCTGTGATGACCACTGTCCGGCAAGATCTGGCCATCGCTGTGGTGGGCGGAAAGCTATATGCGGTCGGAGGGTTCGCTGCGGTCAATTTGAACAAGAACGAAGAATATGATCCGGTGGCGAATACCTGGACGACAAAGGCGGCAATGCCTACTGCGCGGCGCTTTTTGGCCGCCGCGACAGTAGGTGGTAAAGTGTATGCGGTGGGTGGGTCCAGTCCAACTTATGTGGGCACAAACGAAGTGTATGACCCCGTGGCAAATACCTGGGCGACAAAGGCGGTTATGCCCACCCCGCGGGAGGGGTTTGGTCTTGTGGCTTTGGGCGGCAAGCTATATGCTGTCGGCGGAACTAACGGAGTCAACCTTACCACAAATGAAGAATATGATCCAGCGACCAATGTTTGGACGACAAAGACAGGAATGACCCTGGCGCGGTATCGTTTGGCCGCCGCGGCGGTAGGGGGTAAAATGTACGTGGTGGGCGGGTACACCGGCGCTTACCAGACCAAGAATGAAGAGTATGACCCTGTGGCGAATACGTGGGCGACAAAAGCGGTCATGCCCACCGGGCGCAGAGAATTCGCCGCGGCTTCGATCGGAGGTAAAATGTATGCGGTGGGAGGATACAACGGTTCTTATTTGAGTGCGAATGAAGAGTATGACCCCTCCTCGAACATCTGGTCCTCAAGAGCGGCGATGCCCACCGCGCGATCTGTTTTGGCGGTAGCCGCGGCAGGTGGGAAAGTGTATGCGGTGGGCGGCAATAACGGGGCCGATCTGGGCACAAATGAAGCGTATGATCCCGGAGTGGCCGTTAAATTTACCGGACTTACGCCGAACACCCAGTATTCCTTCAAAGCCAAAGCCAGGGATATGAACGGAACCGAAACATCTGAATCCATCACGGTTTCAACCTATACCTTGGCCTATGCCGCCGGTCCGGCGTCATTCACGGATATTTATGCCTCCAGCATAACGGTTGCCTGGTCTTCCGGCACGGTTTCCGGCGGTTATAACGGGGCCGGAGCGGTTTACCTTGTCCAGGCGTCAAATCTGGCTGATTTTAATACGATAGCCGGTTCTTCGCAGACCCTGAACCCCTTTGCTACGGTTGAGGGCCTGACCCCTCCGACCACGTTCTACTTTCGTGTGAAGGCTTTGAACAGTATTAATACCTGGAGCGATTACTTCGTTCTCGGCTCTACAGCTAACGGCGTCTCTGTCCCAGTCAATCCGGTTGTTGTTGCGGTGTATGTATCAAGCGCTATAGTCAGCTATGGTCCGGCGGCGGGAGCGAGCGGGTATGTAATTGACGCTTCCACAGCTTCGGATTTCAGCGGGACTCTGTATTCTTCTTCAACCAGCGACAATCTCCTGTCCAGCCTGTCTCCGCAGAACCTTATCCCTAATACTACTTTCTATCTGCGGGCGGGTTCGCTGCTGGGGGAAAGCACGGCTTATACAAATGCCGTCCCTTTTTCAACAAGTACGCTGATAGCGACCCCTACGGGGATTGTTTTTGACGAAATAACCGCTGGGACTATAACGGCCTCAGCTTATGCGGCCACGCCCGGGTTCACGAATCTGGAAGTCGGTTCATCGGGAGTAAATGTATATGGGAACGGCGCGTATGCCGGGTGGAGGAACGGCAATATCTGGACAACTAAAACAGTCCTGCCCGCTACACGGTTCGCCCCCGTAGCCGCTGCGGTCGGAGGGAGATTATTTGTAGTGGGCGGATTTAGTGGGGGGGCTCAGAATACAAACTACGAGTATGATCCCGTGGCGAATAGTTGGGCGACAAAGACGGCGATGCCCACTGGGCGATACTATTTGGCTGCCGTAGCGTTAAGCGGCAAGATGTATGCGGTGGGTGGGAGTACTGAAACCGCAGCTTACTATAGCACAAACGAAGAGTACGATCCAACGGCGAATACCTGGGCGGCAAAGGCGCCGATGCCCACTGCTCGATACGGCTTGGCTGCCGCAGTAGTGGGGGGAAAGATATACACGGTGGGTGGGTATAGCTTGACTAATAAAAACGAGGAGTATGACCCCGCGTCGAATACTTGGTCGACAAAGGCGGTTATGCCCACTGAGCGATACTATTTGGCTGCCGTAGCGTTAAGCGGCAAGATGTATGCTGTGGGTGGGTATACCGGATCAGTAATTCAGAACACGAATGAAGAGTACGATCCAACGGCGAATACCTGGGCGGCAAAGGCGCCGATGCCCACTGCTCGATACGGCTTGGCTGCCGCGGTAGTGGGGGGGAAGCTCTATGCGCTGGGGGGAATCAGCGGGGCTAACCTTAACACAAACGAAGAGTATGACCCCGCGTCGAATATTTGGTCGACAAAGGCGGTTATGCCCACTGCGAGGCGCCAGTTGGCAGTCGCGGCAGTGGGTGGTAAACTATATGCGCTGGGGGGAACCAGCGGGGTTTACCTTAACACAAACGAAGAGTATGACCCCGGCGTGGCCGCTAAATTCAGCGGGCTTATCCCCAATACCCAGTATTCTTTCAAGGCTAAAGCCAGGTCCGCGAATGGAACTGAAACGCCTGAATCCGTTTTGGTTTCAACTTATACGCTGGCAACCGCAGCCGCTTCCGTGTCCGGAATCACTTTCCTGCAGAGCGACTGGAACCGCGTGAGTGTGCAGTGGTCCTCCGGTACTAACGCCGCCGGCTTTAATGCGCCCGGGGCGCGCTACGATCTGCAGGCGTCCACCGGTTCGGATTTTATCCCGGTTGCCGGGTCATCCAACACCGCGAACTTGTCCGCTGATATCGCCGGACTCTCCGCCGTGACCACTTATTATCTCCGTGTGCGCGGAGTTAACGCTCTGGGAGTGCCGGCCGACTATACCGTTCTCGGTTCCACTCTGACGCCGGTAAAGTCTCCGGCCAACGTGTCTCCGGCTGACGGAGCGACCGGGGTATCGCAATGTCCGAGCCTTCAGGCCGTATTGGAGGGCAATACCACCGCCCAGTATCACTTCCAAGTGGACGGCCTCGCCACTATGGATTCGCAGGGCGGTTCGCCGCTTTATAGTTTCGACCAGACTATCAGCCAGGCTTTTACACAAGGCGCATTTGCCGGCCAGAACGCCGTTGTCTCGGTTTCAAGCGACGCGTATCTGACTGTAAGCACCGCCGCGTTCACTTTTTACAGCGGAACCCAGGCCGTAACCGTTCCGTTGAGCGCTAATACCAAATATTATTTCCGCGCCCGCGCAAAAAGTTCCGGGGGAGTCTTCAGCCTCTGGTCCTCCACCTGGAGTTTTACGACGGGTGAATTTGCCGGCGCCGCGCCGATAAATAACGCTGCTGTAGCCAATATTTCCGTTTCAAGGCCGGTCGGTACGGAGACTATAGCTATCAGCTTTACGATTCGTGAAAACAATGTTTCCACCGGCACCACCGACAATAACGGAAACTGGAATACGGCTGACTGGGTATTCCTGAAATTCTCCACGGCGGCTGGCGCGGACGGCACCTGGAATCATGCGGTCCTGGGCGCCGGCGGCGGCGTCGGGGCCGGCGCGAGTTTGACGCTTGCTTCGGATAATATGGGCGTTTTCCTGGACCACACGGCTATCCAAAGTCTCTGGACCTCCACCGCTACGCTAATATGGAATTATGCCGCAAACGGCGTCTCCGGCTATGATCTGGGACAGACGTTGTTTAAAGTATTCTCAATAGCGATGGTAAGAATTCCGCAGGGGAGCTATATATATAACGTCGCCGATCTGGGCGGCGCCGGTTACAATAATTTGGGAGGTAATACTTCAGTCAACTCCGCCGGCGTTATCCCAGCGGGCGCGGCGGCCGGCTGGCCCAACGGCTATAACTCTTTCTACATGATGCGTTATGAAATTTCACAGGGCCAGTATGCGGGCTTCCTTAACACCCTGCCATCCGCTTCGGCTGCGGCTTTGCATTATGCCACGATAGCCAACGGCCACAATATGACTTATACCGGCGGGAACCCGTACGGGGCGCAATACGCGGCCGCTGATCCCAATGCGGCAAAGAATTATTTTTCCACCGCTGATGCATGGAGCTTCCTGTCATGGGCTGCTTTGCGGCCCATGACTGAAATGGAATTTGAAAAAGCTTCAAGGGACTTGTCCCCGGACGCCAGGGTTTATCCTTGGGGCTCCGGCGCGCCGACAACCACGCTTTATTCGCCGGCTAATGAGGCGGGAACCCATTCCCGGAACTATTTAAACTATAACAATGTTACGGACGGCTCGAAGGTGCTGGATGTCGGACGATATCTGAGCGGGGACGTTTATCGGACTCCGTCCCAGACAGGGGCGTCGCCGTACGGAATAGCGGATCTGGCTGGAAGTTTATCCGACGGAGTTTTGAATTGTTCTTTCACAAGCGTGCCGTCCAACGGGAACGGAGGGATATCCTGGCCCGCCAACTGGCCGGCCGTGGATTCGACTGCGAAGGGCATTCGCGGCGGCAACTGGTCAAACGATGAGACGCGTGTACGTGTCTCCGACCGCAACAACGCCAGCTATGCCGGTACATTCCGTTACAGTTATGTGGGCGTCAGAGGCGTACGGGCACCGTAGAAATACAAATGGGGTACTGAGTAATAGATATGGAAAGGCCTGGGAACATTAAAAATCTATCCCTGTCCTTCTTGATAAAAGAAGGTGTAAGGAGGATCTTATCCCTTTTCACCGCCCCGGTATCCGGTATTATTCGGCTTGTGCCGGTAATCCTTGCTCTGTCCGGGATTTTTTCTCCGGCGTCGGGTATTTACGCGGCTGATTTTTATCCCGGCAATGGGTGGGCCTCCACTACAAGCGCCACTGATAATTGGGTGCCCATTCCTTTACTGGTGTCGCCGGCGGAAGGCGCCGCCGGAGTTTCACAATCCCCGAGCCTTCAGGCCGTATTGCGGGAGAATGCCACCGTCCAGTACCACTTTCAATTGGACGGCCTCGCCGCTATGAATTCGCAGGGCGGTTCGCCGCTTTATAGTTTCGACCAGACGGCCGGCCAGACTTTTACACAAGGCGCATTTGCCGGTCAGAACGCCGTTGTCTCGGTTTCAAGCGACGCGTACCTGGCTGTAAGCACCGGCGCGTTCACTTTTTACAGCGGAACCCGGGCTGTAACCGTTCCGTTGAGCGCCAATACCAAATATTATTTCCGTGCCCGCGCAAAAAGCGCGGTCGGGATCTTCAGCCTCTGGTCCTCCACCTGGAGTTTCACTACGGGAGAATTCGCCGGCTCCGCGCCGATAAATAACGCGGCAATAGCCAATGTTTCCATTTCAAGTCCGGCCGGCGCCGGCACTATGTCGGTAAATTTCGCTATCCGTGAAAACAATGTTTCCACCGGCACTACCGATAGCGGCGGGGCTTATAACACGGCGGATTGGATATTTATTAAATTTTCCACCCAGGCGGGGGCCGACGGCACCTGGAATCACGCCGTTATGTCCGCCGGTGGCGGCGTAGGCGCGGGCGCGAATTTAACGCTTGCCGCGGACAATATGGGCGTTTTTCTTAATCATACGGTAAACCAAAGCCTTTGGACCTCTACCGCCACTCTGGTATGGAATTATGCCGCGAGCGGAGTGTCCGACGGCGATCTGTGGCAGATGCAGGTAAAAGTCTTCTCGATATCAATGATAAAGATACCTTCCGGAGGGTTTGTTTATAATGTGGGAGGAATCGGCGGCAGCGGCTCTAACAATTTCGGCGGGGGCTCGGAAGCGAATGTGGGCTCGGCGAGTGATCTGCCTGCCGGCGCAGCTGTCGGCTGGCCGAACGGATTTAATTCCTTTTATATGGCGCGCTATGAGGTATCTCAGGGACTGTATGCGCATTTTTTGAATACCCTGCCTTCGGCTTCAGCTTCGACTCTGCATTATGCCGTAATCGCTAATGGGCATAACATGACTTACACCGCGGGCAATCCCTACGGTTCCAGATACGCGGCCGCCAATCCCAACGCCGCAAAAAACTATATGTCAACCTCGGACGCCTGGAGCTTTCTCTCCTGGGCGGCGTTAAGGCCGCCCACAGAAATGGAGTTTGAAAAGGCCTCACGGGATCTGTTCCCCGATGCCAGGGTATATCCCTGGGGGGACACTGCCCCCGGACTGGAGGTTTATTCTCCGCCCAATGAGGGAGGAACGCATATACGGAACTATGTGAATTACAACGGCACAACCGGAGGGTTAAAGGTTCTGGATGTCGGAAGGTACATGAGCGGGGATGTGTACAGAACCCCCGCCCAAACAGGCGCATCCCCATACGGCCTGGCCGATCTTTCGGGTAATGTGTGGGAGTTTAGTTTGAACTGTTCATATTTATCCGTACCTTCCAACGGGAATGGATTTGTCGCCTGGCCTTCCGATTGGCCGGCGGTTGATTCAGTTCGCAAGGGCATGCGCGGAGGCAGCTTTGCCAACCCTGTATTGATCAAGCGTATTTCAGCCCGCGGCAGCGCCAGTTGGACCGACGCTACCCGCTGGGAACGTGTCGGCGTTCGCGGCGCCAGGATGCCATAACGCTTGGTTTTTTATGGTAACGGCCGGTGGCAATGGGAAGCGGGAGATATCGGTTTTAGGTGATGAAAGAATCCGGAAGACTTTATGAAGAGCGAGCGGTTAAATCTGAAAGGAAAGGTTGAAAAGACGTCTGCCGTCTTTTATGGCGTCTCTGCGTCCGCTTTTGCCTTGGTTTTTATCCTTGTTTCTATTTTCGCCTCCTTTTCCTTTGCGCGGGCGGCTGATCTGTATCCCGGAAACGGTTTTGCTTCCTCCGCAAGCGCGACTACTAATTGGAGCATTCCTTTATTAGTGTCTCCAGCAGCAGGCGCTACCGGTGTCTCACTATGCCCCAGTCTTCAGGCCGTATTGCGGGCCAATGCCACCGTCCAGTATCAGTTCCAGGTGGACAGCCTTGCCACCATGGATTCTCTTGCCGGTTCGCCGCTTTATAGTTTTGACCAGACGGTCAGCCAGACATTTTCACAAGGCGCTTTTGCGGGTCAGAACGCGGTTGTTTCGGTTTCAAGCGACGCCTATCTGGCTGTAAGCACCGCCGCGTTCACTTTTTACAGCGGAACACAGGCGGCAACCGTTCCCCTGAGCTCTAATTTGAAATATTATTTCAGGGCCCGCACTACAAATTACAGTGGAACATTCAGCCTATGGTCCTCTACGCGGAGTTTTACCACCGGAGAATTTGCCGGCACCGCGCCGATAAACAGCGCGGCTATAACCAATATTTACCTTTCAACTCCGACCGCGGCCGGCACCATAGCGATTAATTTCTCGATCCGTGAAAATAATGTTTCCACCGGCACCACCCCCAACGGCGGAGCGTATAACACGGCGGATTGGATATTTGTCAAATTCTCCACCCAAGCGGGGGCCGACGGAACCTGGAATCATGCGGTTATAGACGCCGGCGGCGGCGTAGGCGCTGGCGCTAATTTGACGGTTGCCGCGGACAATATGGGCGCTTTCCTCAATCACACGGCAAGCCAGAGTCTTTGGACTTCCACGGCAACTTTGATCTGGAATTATGCGGCCAGCGGCGCGCTTCCAAAACAAATTGCCGTAGTCAAAGTCTTCTCGATATCAATGATGAAGATCCCGTCCGGGGGATTTGTCTATAACGTGGGCGGAATAGGCGGGAACGGCTCCAATAATTACGGCGGCGGCGCGCAGGCGAATGTCTCCTCGGTGAACGATCTCCCCGCGGGCGCAACGTCAGGCTGGCCTAACGGCTATAGCTCATTTTACATCATGCGCTACGAGATCTCACAGGGGCAGTATGCCGCTTTCCTTAATGCCTTGCCGTCGGCAGCGGCCGCGACGCTGTACGAGCCGACGGTCTCTAACGGCCATAATATGACTTATGCTTCGGAAAATCCGTATGGTTCGATGTATGCCGCCGCCGACCCGAATGCGGCTAAGAGTTATATGTCCACCGGTGACGTCTGGAGTTTTCTGTCATGGGCGGCGTTAAGGCCGCCTACAGAACTGGAGTTCGAGAAAGCTTCAAGGGACCTCTTGCCCGATGCCAGGGTTTATCAGTGGGGAGCCACCTCTCCCGGCGCGGGGGAGCTTTATTCGCCCGCCAATGAGGGCGGGATCCATGCGCGGTATTACCTGAATTATAAATATGCAAGCGTCGCGGCGCCTGTTACGGATGTGGGAAGATATATGAGCGGAGATGTTTACCGGACCCTGGCGCAGACGGGAGCGTCTCCGTACGCAATAGCGGATCTGGCGGGTAATGTGTGGGAACATGTCTTAAACTGTTCATATTCAGCCGTCCCTTCCGATGGGAATGGAACTTTTGCCTGGCCCGCCAACTGGCCCGCTGTGAATTCCGCCCAGAAGGGCTTGCGTGGCGGTAGTTCTAACTATTCCATCACATACGCGCGTATTTCCGACCGCACCAGTATCAGCACCCCCGACGGAGCGCGCCTTGGCGCGGGTGGCGCGCGCGGAGTCAGGACGCAGTAGTTTCGCCCGCTTTTTTGGTAACGAGTGACGGGTAATGGGATATGAGAACGCTAAGTCCAAAGATCTCCCTGACCCCCTCTTTACGGAGGAGGGGGATAATTCCCCTTTTTGTAAAGGCGGGGGAAAACGCCCGTTTATCTCTTGCGGCCTATATTTTGCTTGTCATTTTATTTCTGTGTCCGCTTTCCTTCGCCCAGGACTTATTTCCAGGTAATGGGGCGGCGTCCGGAGATAATCTCACTCCGGTGGATCTGTGCCCCGTGCACCTGTCCCTTTCAACTCCTTCTTTCCCGGTCAACGGGAACTTTATAGCCGCTCAGCCCAATTACAGCTGGACGGGTCCTAGTACAGGGGTGGCGGTCGGCCTGTCTAATTATCAGATCCAGGTCTCAAGCAACGATTCCTCCTTTGCGAGCACGGTGGTAGATGTTCTTACACCCGTGTCGGTAAACACAAATCTCGCCACCGCTGACGGGACCTATACGGCCGCTTATACTTTGGTGGAGGCGACAACCTATTACTGGCGCGTCAGGGCGGCTAGTTTTGCCGGAAACTATGGTCCGTGGTCACAGAACCCCGGTTTTGTGGTGGACCTCTCAAGCCCGCCGCCTCCGGCCATGGCGGCCGTAGTTCCCGCCGATGGATCAAATCTGGGTACCCCTGATCCCACGCTTGATTGGGAAAATGTTACCGATACGGGCGGTTCCGGGTTGAATAGTTATGAGGTGCAACTGGCCACCGTTTCCAATTTTTCCATCATCGCTTTTAGTTCCCAGCCGGTTGCCTCGGTGGCCCGGCCGACGGGGCTTGCCGGGTATTTGTATTACTGGCGGACCAGGGCTTCGGATAATGCCGGCAACACGGGTGTATGGTCTTCCACCAGGAGTTTCCGCGTGGCGCTCTCAAGCCCGACCATTACCAATAATATTCCCGCAGGAGGGGATATTGTCTGGAGGAATACCAATAACGGAATATATAATATGGATTTTAACGACATGGGCGGGTCGTTGTTGAGCAGGGTAGAGGTTAAGGTAACGTCGGGTATGGGGCAGACCGGTACGGTGTTCGCGGACTGGACGCCTATCATCACAAACATCAATGCTCCTTCCTATGTTGCCGACTGGTCCCTGACCTCCGGCCTTTGGAACTCTCTCCAAAGCTGGGCTACCAATTATATATCGGTAAGGGTGGTGGATTATTCCTCAAATACCTATACTCTGGATGATGCTTTTAAAGTTTTAAAAGACACCGTGCCTCCGACGTCCGTAAACAGCGAATCCGGTGGGGATTTGAGCTGGCTGAAAACGGCCCGCTCCGGTGGTTACAGTGTGGGTTTTGCCGATGGTGTTTCCGGGCTTGCCGGGGCTAAATACGCGGTCCGGACGTCCTCCGGCGGCAATCCTCCGGTGCGGATCTCATCCACCGCTATAGCGGGCGTCGGCGGTACGGCTTATTCCACGCCATGGTCCGTGGATTTTAACGCTTTGGAGGACAGCGTAACCAACTATGTCAGCGTGGAGTTCTATGATATAGCCGGTAATACCGTCACCATAACGGACGCTTTTATAGTGCTCAAGGATACTACTGCGCCTTCCTATGTCAATGGTGAAGTCGGCGGAGACCTGGTCTGGCGCAAGGCGGCTAAAGCCGGCGGTTATAACGTGGATTTCTCCGACCTTGGTTCGAAACTGGCAGGGGCCAAGTACGCGGTCCGCACATCCTCCGGCGGCAATCCTCC